>Ga0157364_1002258_pt1 | contig 17729 bp, 10 predicted proteins | sample AttsexASBM2_FD_111476 | JGI IMG/M metagenome (GOLD analysis project Ga0157364, IMG submission 111476) | Fungus gardens microbial communities from leaf cutter ant in Ribeirão Preto, State of São Paulo, Brazil - Atta sexdens ASBM2 | ecosystem: Host-associated > Fungi > Mycelium > Unclassified ... | reverse complement strand
ATTTTTATCTTTAATTATGTAAATGTATCAAATGGAAAATTACAAAAATGTAACATATTTTTCAGTTTTATGTAAATATTTTTATATTATATACATATTTTTATATTATATAACATAATAGTAATGTATCGCACATATTATATTTTTCACATCAATGATATGGCTAAAAAAAAATTGTATGTAATTCATTGACAAATTAATATTTAAATATTTAAATATTTTTATAAACTTGTCTTCATTTATAAATTTATTTTTGTAAATTTTTTAATTAATGTAAAAAAGAGTAATTTTATTTGGAAGTTGTGACTACATTAAATATATGTAAATATACACCATTAGTAGAGTTTTAAAATTACCCCTATAATTTTTGCATGTAATTTTACATTTTGTATGTAATTTTTTTTACAGTAGACAGGAAGAACGCATTTTAGTGCGGTGCTTAAAAATTTAGCTAGATACAGATCTGAAAATAATTTTTGTTGGATTTATCAAAATAATTATATAGGACATTTAAGTTGCTTGCTGGAATATCAAATCTTTGCATCATTACTCATGCTTGAGTTCTCTCATAATTATTTGATAGTCCAAAGTTATTTTCAGATCTGTACTTACCTTTTCAGAAACTTTAGTAAAATCATTCTTTCCGTATACGATTTAATATTTGATCTATGTTATGATTGCTTTTATGTATCTTATTAATTATCTATTTCTGGTTAAAAATCATTTTTTTCGTACGTCTCACGTAAATCATTTTTATGTCTACAGTTTTCTTTAAATTTCTAGTGCGTAAAAACGTCCTCAGAAAAAAATGATCATAGCGAATTGAGTCATTTTATATATACATATATATATAAATGGAATGTCTGCCTTTTCTTTCTCTTCCCATCTCTCCACGAGAATACGCAGTAATATTTTATCCATCCACTTTACTTTTTCGAAAGCATGTAATATCATGCGTCAAAAATAAATCGCAGGCGTTACGCTTCCGCTGCGTACACAGAATAAGAAAACCGACGAGGAAATTCAGCAATCAAACCTGCAAATCTCTCGGGCAAATATTTTCATTTGTTCGCGAGTGGTAGCCGGAAATTGGGACGGTTGAATAATGACTATGCGGATCAAGCAAACGCGAGGAAAAATAAATATCCGAGAAAGGATGGATTGGAGATGAGAGAGAGAGAAAGAAGGCAAGAGAGAAGAGAGAGACAGAAATGATGGGAAGATTCGAAGCGCGGGGCAAAAGAGTGCAAAAAATCAGACTTCCATTCGTACGTACAAATGAGGTAGACATATGAAATAGGAGGAGTGAAAAAGGTAAATTCGACCATAAATCGCGTATATTATATGCGAAATTACGATTAAGAAAAGAAAATTATCCCTCGAACACCTTATGAATTTTAATATCAATTGTAATTGCCGCTGCAATTCCTCTTTTTATCGTTCACCCTTTATTTGTCCCGCGTGAAAAAAATGTGATTTCTACCATATGATCGTAAAACGATTTAGTCTGCCGCCGTAGTAATTAATTAAGTTGCCGCGTCTCCCTAGACGTAGCGGGTGTAATTTAACGAAGGTCCCTAGTGACTGGAAGCTAACTCGCGAGCAAGCAACGAAATTATTGTCGCTCGCACGACGAATTTCATCGGCCGCGTCTAATTGGGAAAACGACGGTACGGGTGACGAATACAGGACTCCGTAAATTGTATCTCAATCGGTTTCCCATATCCATAAACTGCAAAATTAAACTAAAATTAACGCGCAAACGAAAACCCAATATACCGAAATGCTAAACTTCCCTTGAATTTAATAACGTTAAATGAGTACTAAATTAATAATGCTGATATTGTTACACGTAAGAGTATATTATACTTTAAACGATAATTCTGATCAATCGATTCAAAAAAAGTTTCACCTCAATTAAAATATTGACATATCGATAGTGGAAGTTACACGGTCGAGAATAAAGTTATCGACTATACAACGAGGTTCGACAGTACGGTTCACGCGCTAAGAATTTTTAATGCGAGGAACTTAATAAAGTATTTTTATTGTCGATTTCCTCCCGTAGCAACGAGAGGCGGAAGGATTTTATCGTGCTCCACGGAAGAGAGCGCATCAGATAATTTAAAGTGGTACACCCGGTAAGAGCGCGAAGAGGGGAAGGAGGCAAACGACTTTATCGGGATGGAAAATCCCCTTCTCCGCCTCCCCTCCCCTCTCATTTGCATCAGAATCGGCTTCGCTATAAATATCCGTAATTCTCGAGATCGCAGCCGGGACGAGTGATTAATTCGGTACACGCGCATCCGCGCAAAATGCATACGATGCACCCTGACGTAAGGTAAATAAGTGCCCCGTTGCGCGTGAGACGTACGTCACGGGGCGCGATGGATCGTGAATTAATTAAAATACTTGGCTTACACTCACGCTGTATCTTGTGAATAAATACAGAAAAGGTAAGAGTGCACCATGTAACATTAATTAAGGAAGTATATTTCGAATTAACGTGCAACGTTAAAAGAGAAGCACGTGTTTATTCGACTAACAGAATAGACTGCTTAAAATCGGTTATTATATTTCGAGTAAAAAATAAGAAAGTAATGGAAATGCACAATAATGGTAAGCATAATTATCTGTACGCACGCGAAAACATACAGCGGTACTTTTTAAACGCTTTCGTAATTATGCAACAAGGTTGGAGGCTGCACTTCGCCTCGCGGCTTAATTATCGCGAGGAAAACGAGAGAAAAGGGAGTTTTCCCGCAAACGCGAAGTCGCGCCGATGAATCTGTCGAAAAGCGCGGCAACATTGCGGTCGCCACACTTTAACAAAAAAAAAAAAAAGATAAAACAAAACTACGCGCAAACAGCAACAGTAGCACGTTATAGAGAATTGCAGTGGTCTCCGAACCGCAGATGGAGGTGTCGCGCCTGCACACCTCCTGAAACAGGTCGCATATTTCATCCCACGGTAAGGTCTACGTGGACACCGTTCTTATTACCGTTGCAACTGGCAAAATATTGGAAAACTTCTGGAAGAAACTTATTCCACTGTTTTCTGTGTTCTCCGTGAGAAGAACGGTTCATCAACAAAGCACCGCACCGCATGAAATCGGCAATATCGTGCGTCAGTCTAAAAAAAGCTACAGCGAAATGGAGTCGATATCACGTTCCAAGTATGTTTTCGAGAGAAAACGGAATCGAAGAAAAAGGCTATCGTATAACTAATAAATAAAAATCAAGAAACATCAGATGTCGATTTTTCTCGAATTTTTTACAGTTTCTTATATCAAAATATAAAGAAATCTTTCCTGAATTTTCACTTAAATTAAGTGTTTCAATAAAAAAATTTTATTTTATACACATATCCGATTTTACAAAGGAATATAAAAAATTTTTGCAAGTGAATCTATTTCTTATTATTATTAACTATTATTTCAGTATTCTTATGTGTGTCGAGTTTTAAAAAATTGAGTGCAGATTTGTTCATAAGAAATATTACTGTTAATAAAATAAAAAAATATAATGTAAAATAAAAAATGTTTTCTTTAATTGAAAAACTCGATTTAAGATAACAGATTTCTTGATACTTTTTATAAGAAACAATTGTAAAAAATTTGAGAAAAATTAACGTTCCTAAGGTTTACTTATAAAATAAAGAGATTAAGAAAAAGCAGCATTCGAAATCAAAGCATTATATCTTGAATTGAGTTTTATCTTTAAAGTTTTATCTTTAAAGGCATCTTAAAATATTCGATCTTACAACTTAAATAATAATACTGGAGTAAGCTCGTAACAAATAAAGTATACAAGCTTCCAATATTTACACTATATATATTTCGAAATGATGCAAAGCTTAAAATTAGTTTAAATAGAAGATTCTTTGACTTGCTGTACCAAAATCGTTTATTTAAATTGTGCAAAGAAATTCGTTTTGTCGTTTCATCCTTTCATCCGCAAAAATACCGATGACAGAGTCGCTGGAATTCGGAGAAAAAAAGAAACGCGTTATTGCAGCCGAACACAAAGCCACTAGGGCTTTGACTGGAGGTAACGCTGATCGTAAAACAAAAGGTGAATGGGACGCTAGTATTCGGTAGTGGACAGGAGAATAGTGTCTGGCCGATGACAACAAAGTTAGAATCGTCAACTTTTCTAACGTACAAAAAACAAACAGAATTGCGAAGTTATATACAAAAAGTACGTAGATCAAATTAGATTATATCTCGGATTATACTAAAAAAATAAATTCAATGCATGTTGCTAAAAATAGAGAAGAACAAAGTATATAAATAGGATAAAATAAATAAAAAAAAAAGAAGAAAACTGCAATACATATTATTTATATAAATTAAATTTCATTCTCTATAATTTTTTTTATACGTTAAGAATTGAAATTAATTTATTTATGTAACATTTTATAAAAATGTAATAAGATATATATAAACTAAAATTCTCCTACATCTGTGATAATTTTTATCAAATAGATAATATTTTCCAAATAATAGATTTCGTTGTTTATTTTCTATTTTGCAGAAACTTTGTTCTCTAGAGATCTTCATTTTTAATCGTTCATTCGCTCAGAAAATGTAGACGTTCTGACGTTATGGGAAAATTGAATGCAAGCCGAGCAAAAAGTTTATAGTGGAAAGAACATGGTGGTTTTTTTCTAGGCAGCTCGCTACTGCACATAAGATTCCACACCGCAGACCAAATGTTAAATATCGCCTGGGGACTTCGAACTTCTGTCGTGTGAACGCACATAAAAACGCTCGTAGCATCAAATCGTAGCTGCATTATCGCAAGACAAAACCCGAAACTATCGTTGGCCTAGATAGGCGGTTGAAAGAACGGCATTTCGATATTTCAAGCTTGCGTTGAACCCTTTCTTCCCCGCGACAGAACAGCATCCCGCTGTACAGAACAATGCGACCATTTGCATTTTGCTGCGGAACTGGAGATGAAAGAGAGCCAGGAGCGAATATTTTGCGCCACTCTTGGCCCGCCCTTGTGGCCTCCCCCCGTTCCTCCTTCTCTCTCATCATCCCTTGCCGAGGGCTCTAGGCCAGAAACGAATTGCGAGAATTATGGAAATTTCTACCAATGCCCTCTCTCTTCCTCGTTGTCCCGTTGGTTTTAGTTCGCAATTACCGCGCTTAATTCACACGAATAGTCGACTGAAAGCGCGTACATGTCATCGATAAAAAAAAGAATCCGTCACTAACAGTATACAATAATTGTATTGTTTTACATGTTCGAACGTTTATTATCACTCGTAAAACGGCCCATGTTACATAATTGCTGTATTAAACGGAAAGAAGAGTGACTTTAATTCAGAAATAAAAGTATAAAAATTATATACGTTTGTTATTAAATTATTATTACTAAAATTAACTATTGTTATTAAAATATATTTAGATACGCAAATACATTTCTTTATTTCAATTGATTTCTACTTTTAAAATATCAGTCATATCTTTGAAATTGATAAAAGTGAAATTATTGCAACTTATTATTGAAAAAAAAAATTGTATTAAATTGAAAACCGCGATTACATTCGAATGTTGCTTCAATGGATCAATGCCGGAATATATCGTTCGAATATTTTAATATTACATCTAAGATATTCTAGTATTTCAATAATCAATACTTTGTCATACTTTTGGATTACATCCAGAGTAATGCACATGAAAAGTTTAAATATGCGTAGTCTACGCGCAGATGGCAAATCTTGGTCTACCGTCTCACAATTTTGCTCTCACGTTATATATATTCCGCATGCGTATACTTCCTTACTCTTTTTTTCGCTCCCTTTTTAACTGCGCTCTTCTTCTTATATGCTCTGTTATACTCTACCTTTTCCTTATCCTATTACTTAATTCCGATTTTCTCTGCGCTTTTATCCTGTATATGCACTCACCGCTTTACTTCTCTCTTAACCCTTTTCATTATTTTTCATTTTATTTTTCCTTTTCTCTCTCTCTCTCCCTTAACTTCTTATCTTTATTACAGCTTTCTTCCCTAATTCTCTCATTTTTCCATAACTTTCCTACCTATCTCTTCTCCGTTTTTCCTTTTATATAAAGCATGAATGTATATCAGATGGATACTATAGCGAAAATTTATTTCTCTACAGGGTTTGGAAACGCAGGTGAATATATGCATGTATTACACAACTCTTATGAATAGCAAGTCGTACCATAAGAAATAAAGGTATATCGTCGACGATGATTTAATAATTTTCAATATTAGATATTTAAAGACGAAATTCAAACGGCAATGATTAAAAATTATAAGTTTCCGATATACTATCTGTAGTTACTTCGACATTTTATTTATAGTGTAAATGCGTGCACACGGCGAACATGATCGATACATTTATATTCCGTCCGATTTTTTGTATCAAATTCACGAAGCTAGGTGCAGGAGACAAAAAAAACCGCGATGAAATCACTATTCGCCGAGAGGATTTTTTCCGAAAAAATCCGCGTGGATCTATTCTGGAATAGCTGTGAGCATCGCATAGAAAGTCTATCAAAATTAACTGAATCGTTTTGCTAGATCAATTTTGTTGAAATACATACGAATAAAATTCAATTAAAATTTTATTAAATCAACTATTTTATTGTACTCACTATATGTTGCCAAAGTGGGATAAAAAACAATATATCAAATTTTTTAATTTGTAAAACAAGATAACAGATCATTTCAATATGTAAATTAGGTTTTGATAACAGAATTTCAAATTTGTCTCTTCGTCAACATAAAAAAAATAGTATCTTGATAAAATAATTGAACTTTTTGCGTTTTCCATTATCACCGATTCTTTCAAACTGATTCTGAGGAAGAGATGGTATATATTAAATTTTAAACTAACCGCTTATACGCCACTAAACACATAAACGATCGCGATTACGCGGCGCAGGAAACTACGGAAAGTTTCGCTCGGCACTCGTTGTGGATTACCACTATCGCCGCGATCTTAATATAATATCGAGGCTCCAAATCACGCGAGAACGCGCCCGCGCGTTATATTCGTGGAATATTCGCGGATGCATCGTACCCGACAGCATAGTTCTCTAACGGCATTCTATCGTGGACGAGCGAAATCAATCGCGGTCGAACGCGCAAGTATTGGAGAGAGCCAGAGAACGTTCTGGATGATCGTCGGGATATGGACCTGTTCAATGCGCGCGTAACCGACGGAGGAGCAATAGGATTCGACTAGCTATCAGCTGCCGAACATGCTCGCGCGATTCACCAAGCATCGCGCATCAACAGCCACGAAACGGCGGGAGTCTATTTGAGATAACCGAGGAGGATTACCAAGTGGCGAAACCGCAGCTACACACCTCTGCTGGTCGAATGTAAGTCGACAGGTAAATTGTCGATTACAATTTACACGCTGATCGCGTGGTACCTGGACACTAATAATCTCCAAACGATAATATACAGGCGATATATATAGACAGATGATGATATATGAGAAGCTGAATAACGATGAAAATTTTTATTGCCCGACCGATCGTTCGCAGCCAATCCTTCCTAAATTACCTCCCACTTGTTAATTAGTTTTAATTGACTTTGCTAGTTTATCATGTCAAACTGTTATGTTACATGGAAAGAACAGTTGTGCTGAAGCATCTGAAAATTTAGTATATATAGATCTGAAAATAATTTTGTTAAACTATCAATATAACTATATATGGGATATAAAACTGTTATTATAATGTCAAAACTTTTGCGGTATTATTCATCAATTCCTTTCGATTAAATTCCCTACATTATTTTGATAGTCTAAGTTCAAGTTATTTTCAAATCTCGATCTATCTAGCTAAAGTTTCAGATACTGCAGCAAAAATTGTTTCGCGCACGTACATATGGATATTAAAATTATGCACTACTTCCATGTATATAAAACAATAATTTATTGATAATAATGCTAATAATTCAAAGAGATATTATATTCTATAATAGTTTAAGAGAATTTTTTTCTTAAAATCAAATGAGAGAGGGTTTAAATCAGAGAATATTATTAAGCGGGGTGGCATTAGTACAATGTTAATTAAGTAATATCCCATTCAAGTAATACCAGCTAATATCTCCTTAATACCTCGATCTTGCATACCAAAATTCTCCCCCAATTTATAGGAAAGGTGTGAAGGTGTGAAGGTGAATAAGGTAAAAGTTGCAAAGTGATGACTCAGCGGCTGAACTCGTTCAGTGTCGATGAATTATGTTCCTTATGGAAATCTGAGCACTTTGCATACGATCGCAAAAGCGTCGTAGTATCTACTTCTACTAGTCTTTTGAAAATTTTCTCCTAGAGAAGAGATTTCGCAGAAATTTGTTTCTTTTTTCGATCATCAGTGTGAAATTTTAAAACAGCTCGAAGCTACATTCCATTGAAATAAAATCCAGATTATTTCCCGCTGGTGAATCCTGCGAATTCGTTATAAATGAGAATTGCATGTTAGCTGACGACTTCGTGTGTAATACCACTTACACTTGTGGCGAGCACATGCATGCAACCGCTGCATGTAATAACGCTGTTGCGCGGTCGAAATTATTCTAAATCTACACTATAGCTCCTCTCTCTCTCTCTCTCTCTCTCTCTCTCTCTCTCTCCATTCAGAGGTATTCGTGCTTGCGTGTAGCAGACACGGAACCCTATTGTTAATTAACTCGAGATTTGTTGCCCGAGCGGAGCCGGATGACAGTCTTGAATTTACCGGATGTAGCAACATCCGTTAAACGCGAACAATTTACGGAAGACGAAGAGTAAAGCAAACCGCAACCGGCCGTCGTCGACGTTTTCTGAAAAGTACCGAAGCTAACCAGAAGTAGGGAAGGAGACTTTTCTTTCCTGAAAGTTTCACCCTGACTTCTTCCTGAGAAACAAAAGAAAGCACAGGGATCAGTGAATAAAGGTTGAGAAGGAAGGGAGACGAAGAGCTGACCACCGAAGCGAACTACGTAGATGTTTTAATTCTGAACTGAGACACGGTGAAAACAAAGGTAAGGTAGCAACGAGTCACAATTAGTGAAATAACGAGAGAGCTTGCGTTACCTGCCTTCGGAGTTCGTATTTTATTCGTTTCTTTTACGATAATCTGAGCTGGAGAAAGAAACTAGTGAATCGTTATTCTTTATCACCTACACATTCCAGAATTACATTCAATATTGATTATCTTTTATTATACTTTTCAAAAACAATAAAATATCGCACAAGATATCTAGAGGCAATTATTTCTTTTTCTTCTCAATTTTTAATAAACTTAACACAAGTAGGAAGAAAGAGAAACGAAACATTCGAGTAAAGGTATCGATACCAGGAATATCGTGTAACGTGAAAGCTTTATTTTATTGTTATCTCAATATATCACGAAGGGATATAAATATTAGAAAAATATATTGATAATAAAAGAATATTTTTCAGATATTATATTACAAGTGAATGCTAACGTTTTATTTTTCATAATTATATTAATAAATATAGATAAATATAATATACAAGCTATTTTTCTAAATTAAAAAGAAGAGAATTTTTCTTTCTATTTCTTTTCTACATTCGTCATATACAAGAAAATATCAAAGATATTCTGCTGCTTCTCTTCAAGTCGGGATACAGACGCTATAATCTACAGAAATTACATCTCTATTTCGGAAAGTCCATTGGAACGAATCTTTCCAAAGGAAAAATAAGGTAGACGGAGATAGAGACATGTGTGAAAAAAGGATGAAAAGCTGTGCTAAAAAAAAAAAAGGAATTTCCGAGCACATTCTCATTGCATATTCAATGGGATAGCACACGTACACGTGTGTATCTGACGCTGGCAAATGCAGAAAAAAGGATACGCCACCTCTGATGTACAACCTGAAAAAAGGGGGAGTTTGCCCCGTGCGCGACACTGCGAATGCAAAAGTGAGATTAAACGAGGACGCATGCAAGCCGATAATTTGTTCGAGAAAAAGCAGGCAGTATCGCACGCACTTTCAGTCACTTTATGCGTGCGTCGAGCATATACTTTATGACCACTCCATCACTCGCGGGTCGCGGCCCGATAGCAAGTGACATAAATAATAATTGCGTTTCGTCGTAACAACGTCAGAAAAACTCATACATTTATTTTATAAGCACTTCAAAATTCACGAACACAATTAGTTTAAATAAGGTAATAAAATGACATTTATAATATTAAATTTAACAAGATCTCTCACATTATTTCAAGAAACAGTTTAAAAACGATTCTTCCGTTTGATTTTTAATCGCATATTTTATAATTTTTTTTTTTTTAATGCAGACAGGAAAGATTTTAAAAGATGGAAAGATAGAAGGATAGAAGGAGATTTGAGCTCGAAAATTAGATTATTGAGAATTAGATTATAAAGAATTAGATTATTGAGAATCTGCAGATAAAATAAAGTTCGCTTAAAATTAAATGAATTCATATCCATTTGTCGAATAATATATCGGGGATCATCTATTAGGGGATCTTCTATTCCAATATAAATTGGAACGGGGTTGTGTCATCAATTTCGCAATTTCGAAAATAAGAACGAACATCTGTTATCAGTTCTGTAAAACACTCACTTCCTTCCACTTCCGCAGTTGCACAATGACATCAGTTGTTCTCTTACGCTTGCACGTAAATTTATTCTCCCGCACTGCGCTCTCGTACATTCGCCATGCAGATTTTACGTCGCGCTCTCAGAACCCGTCGGTGTACAATTTCGCAGTGGCTTAGTAATTTCGATTTAGGTCCGATAAAGGATAGAGGCACTGAGGCTGAGGCGAAACTCCAATGCGCAGCTTTCGATTCAAACCATTCTAAAGCGGGTTCCGCCACGTCAGTTCCGAACTCTGATCGCTGTTACCGTTCGTTAACCTTTAAGCGACGGAGAATTTGGTAACTTGAAACACCATTACCAAGTACATTCATTTTACATTTAAGAATCTGCTAAAAAATTTTTAATTTTATATTTTTCTCTGTATGAGTTAATATAAAATACGCGACACTTAAAAAATTTTTGTCTCGCAGATTATTTTAGTGAATAATGTGTCTGTTTTATATTACATTCTTTTCCAACATATTTTAAGTAACAGAAAGTAGGTACGTTTTTTTATCAAAAGTGCTAAAAGATTATTTTAGCAATCTCTCTCTCTCTCTCTCTCTCTCTCTCTCTCTTTCTCTCTCTCTTATATATACTCTCTCATTTTCTTCATACTTGATGTAGAATCTAAAAGTATAAAATTAAAAAAAATTGAAATTTTTCAGTTTATTACATTACGCATCGGTTCTTTATCATAATTGACGTATATTAACTTAGCTGACTTTCCTCATAATTCTCAGAATAAAAGTTTTGAACGATCACGCGATGATATTTCGAGATTAACCGGCGGACATTTTCGATACTCTCGACCGCGAAATTTCGCGTATCATCGTTGATGAAGCAGCCATGCGTACTCGCGTGGTATGATGAATTACCTGTCGGTCTCGAAACCGCAACAACAGCGGGACGGCAATAACAAGACGAAGCAGCGCCCGAAAGCATGCGGCGCGGCGCGGGAAAGCGTTGCGCGAACCGTAACCGACGATAAATATCCAGTCGATATCGATACTCTCGATCCGCAACGGGGCTTCCGTTTGGTGCTCCACATGATGTTAACGCATGATACGCGGAGTTCGCGCTCGATGAGAGCCGGGAGGGTGGCTGGGAGTCCAAACCGCGAGATATCGCGTCGATAATCCACCGGCAGACAGCTATAAGCGCGCACGCGGGGCGCTTTCTGCCCTTGAGCGGCGCAATTTCGAGCGAAACTACAGATGCACGCATTCGCACGTCAGAAATCGCTGTACTAAACGACCCTAATTTCGCCGGAGTGTGGGCTGTAATAGCCGCCGTACCACGGCGCGATCGGAAAGGTAGGATGAATAGTCGATTGCCGGATAGAGCACTTAAGGGAACATACCACATATGTGCAGATAATGCCAAAATTCTCGAAAGGTCTCGTATTCGCTCATTTTAGCCTTCTCTTACAATACGGGAGTATGGCATACACATAGTGTTTGGAAATCGTGTAGCATTTGTAGAAACTAGGAAATAAGGGGACTGAATGTGGGAAAAGAAAAAAGTTAAGTGTTCAACGTATACTTTCTTTTACCCAGCGTCTGTAGTTTGTATAAAGAAGCCATAGTAATCGTGGCTTTTTTTTTTAATTAAAAAAATCGGGCAGCTTTACTTGTCGAAATAAATATATTGCATTGAATGTTTTGACATATTTTTTTATTCAAATATATTTCATTATATTTATCTCTATATTAAACGTAATTAATAAATTTTTGAAAAAAAAAAAAGATTTTCATAATTTTCGTAATTTTTCGAAAAATTTATTTTTATTTATTATTAAATAAAATTTTTTGTATTTGTAATTTATATATACAATTCTCAGCAACTTTACAAGGCTTTTCTTTAGCCTCTTCGGAAGAAAGATTTTACACAATTAAAGGATCTGACTACCTTGAAATTTAAAAAAAATTGACTATTTCTACATTTTTTTAAAGTTTAAACTTTTAAAAATATGATGCTGACATAGCAGATTAGACGAAAGACTATTTTATTTTTTTCAAAGTCGTTTTGAATCTTCTTTTTTGCGTTTTTCTTGAAATATTTTTCAAAGTATAAGCTTTTTTCCAAAATCAATAATTTAATTGACTTCATTTTTGGTAGAAATATTTTTAAGAAAACCTATTATCTATCATGTAACGTACACTTTTTTCAATATGTTAATTCATTTATTCGTAATAAATGGATTTTTTAATTTCATATTTTAAGGCCAAAAAAATTTTTTTCAAATCAAGTTGCTTTCCATATTTTTCAAAAAGAAGTCTTAGAAGATGCGACAGTTATTACATCTCTTTGCAAGAAAATATTCTCGAGAATATTTTTACTTTTTTATTTCGGACCAGCGTCACTATCGGAAATGTTACACTCGTCCTCATCGCAATGAAAGAAATTATTCCACTTAAACTTTTTAATCAATCTTTTTAAAAATTTACAAATTTATAATTTAAATATTGTTTATTATACTCGTAAAATATTAGTTCATCATATTACAGTAATAAATTTAAAAAAAAAATCTTAAACTTGTTCTTATTTATTTATAGATCCTGTCAGGGTGGTTAAATCTTTTAAAATCGATACATTTTACCATAAGATATGAAAATTATGAACATTTATGCTCGTTTCCAATGCAGCTTAACTTTAATCTCGATTTAATTTACTTTTTATCTTTTTCTAATTCTAAGAATCGAGATTAAAGTTCAATCAAACATTGATGAGGTAGACTATACCTCCTATTATATGGTAACAATAGCAATGAAAATACATGCGGTAAGTGAAAGTTAACGCTGCATATTTCAAGAATAATGAAAAAATAATAAAAGAAATCTCTCAAAACGGTGTTTTCGCAATTACAATTTTCACGACGAGAATCAATCATTCAAATTTCTCCCTCGTTTCTCGTGCGATTAAAATTAACAAGAGTTACGGTGACCCACGTCCGTCGACGAACATCCAAAATTTCCGCCAACCTTCCCTATATGTACATCCTGTGATTCAAGCAATAGTGTCCCCTTGGTACATGATGGCGTTTAAATATTAAAAGCAGAAGGATGCACGAGCTTTCCTGAAACAGGAAGGAATGGTAGGGACATGGCAGGCGGAAAGATTAAAGTTCGAGGGAGCTAAGAGTAACGCACTCTCGGCGTGTACATGTGTCGTGATTTCAAACGTTCACCGGGATCAAATTCCACGTCGAGTAGCTTGACTGGAAACATTTCTGCTTTAGTTCGTCCGATACGAACGCGCGCGTGCGAGTCGCTCTTTGGAGAGCTCTCCCGAACGAATCGTGGAACATCGAGGATGCTGGGAATTCCATCGGAAGACGCGGAAGGTGAGTGCCGCGTTTCAAACCACGTCCAACGAGAGTTCGCTACACGTCTGTGTCTCATCTCATCTTGTCTCGTCTCGTCTCGTCTCCTTGCTTCTGTTCGCGTTTACGCGCTTGCATACGAGAGTGCACGCGGGCTCTGAAAGGGGATCATTTAAATTATTCCGAAATTATCGCGAAATTCGCAGTGATCATTTGAATAAATAAGCATTGTAAATTGTTTTTCATCTACAAATCGTTTGCATAATTCAGAAGTGGTCAGCTTTTTGTCTGGGATGCTATTATGGAGGTTCGATATTTCTGGTGTGTGTGTGTCTCTCTCTACTGTAGAATTAAGTAGGTAAAGATAAGACTATACTTTTTTGTCTTATACTGAAAGTAAAAAAATATTTTCTGTTTAATCGAATTTATTGCACGTTAAGATTGGTATATTAGGGTTTAGATTTAAAATAGACAGCATAAAGGATGAAATAGATATGTGAGGATAAGGAAAAGTGAATCAAATTAACTTTTGGGCTTTGTATAATGCAGAAGGAAATAAAGATTCTATTCATTCTATATCTACTGTTTAACAAAATTCATTTTTTTATAGAGTTCTGCTTTACGTTTATTTTAAAGTAAAGAATTTAAAACAAAAACGAACAAAACGAAGACAGAGTCAGAAAACGCAAATGTAAAAGTAGATTTTAGTAGAGTACGGTTACTATTTTATTGCCATTTTTGATTTTTTTTATTTTTCTCTGATAGTGTGTGATTCTTTAGGCGTGCCACAGGTTGATATAACCTTGCTCTTTTCTGCTGCAATGAATTTTATCATATTTGTTATCCATTCTGTTTTTCACTTATATACATTTTTGAACTTTATATAAACAAATTATTGGCTGTTATAATAAATATAATAAAAATAACGAGAGAAAATTAATATAGATATAAATTATTTTCTATTTGTACATGTTTATAATTATTGAATTAAAAAACATCTCCAATGAAGGCAGAGTATACTTTTCTTTAAGAAATATTTAACTTTCTCCGTGAAATTTTTGAAAGAATCCATACATATATATATATATATCTGTAAACTTGGTCTATCTAAACTTGGTTACGTAGCGATCGGTGAAAATTTTGATGAAAGATAAAAAAGTTCAGTCGATAGGAGTCGTAGTAAATAAACTCGGTATTTTATCCGGTTGAAGGTGTAGCTTGTTGTAAACGCCATTATCAGAATTCTCAATTTTTGTTCAAACCGAATAAACGTGACACATCGCATTTATTTGCGTATAAATGTTGCAGATCGCGGGATGACGGGTGTATCGATTTTTCGCGCCGCATACATCAAAACTGCACCGCGCTTTATACGTCGATACATGAAATTTGCAGTTGCACGTATCTCTAGATGTAGGGTTTGCCGAATGCATACGCGACGGTCGCGTATGCGGCTGACAGTAGCGAACCATTTCCGTGACGGTGCGTTATTGCTTTCGCGGTCCGAATTCCCAAAGTCTCAAGTCACGCTACACGATCTCTCTCTCCCTATGAATGTAATGTGCATCGCACACATCGAGCTCTGGCCCGGAGCGCAACGTGATGCATCTCGTTGCATACGACCGCCGACGGTCTGTCGGAACCCTTTATCATCACGATCCGCATATTCCTTGTAAAATTCACCGCAAATATTGTACATACAAAGTAATACGAGGTAGATGTTAATAAAGAAAGCAAGAGAATCGAATTGGAATGATTTCAAAGCCAATCCTTCGAAAAATGTGAAAAATTCACAGAATAAATTTCTCATAAATGTTAGCTCATCCCTTTAATTTATGTGTTTCTTTGCAGAGTTCATCTGAGAGTAAGATATGCGATATACTTGCGTCTCCTCGATCACTTTCTTACATTATTCATTCGATTCCCCGCACATGTTACTCTTCCCTCTCAGCCAAATGCAAGTTCGATTTTGCCCCGCAAAGTGATTAATATTCCGCTTCTGCATTTCGCGAAGATTTTCGCATTTTCTGTAGACGGAGTTAAATTGTGTTTCGTGCAATCGGGAGTAAAGGAGGAAAGAGAGAACGCGATGTAAAGAGGAAAAGACAAGAATGGCGAGAGACAGCGGCACGCTCATCGGTGGATACCGCTTAATTTCCGTTTTAAATGCGGGATAGAAGTTGCAAGTCAAACGGGTTGGGAAGGAGATGAAAAACTGAAATCGAAGTAAGTACATCAAGTGACGTAACGTTTCACTCAACATCTCATTTATGGGGAACGGGATATAATCGTGACACGGCTCCTGATTTCTACATAAGACATTTATATTTGTCTTTATTACACGTAGTATTCGATTAAAAACTAAATTTCGATCAATTACACTAAAAAAAATGTTTTGTTCTACGAATCAAAAGTTTACTGTAGCAACAAAAATTTGATTGAAATATATCGGACAAAACTATATACAAACTAAATTGTTTAGTTGATAAAAACAAAATATTTGGTTTCTATTTAAAAAATATCTCAACTAAACAATTTTGCTGAAAGCACTCTTTTTTTTTCTTATTGTTATGTGTATTTCCATTAATTGTGAGAAAATATTACTTTTATATTTAACTCTCCATCGGCAATGTGAAATTTTCACCCTTTGGTTTAGGTTTTCGAACTTCAGTGTAGAATTTTATATTGTTTCGAACTGTATAAAAGTCTGAAAAAATTCTTACATTCTTGTGAAAGCTGTAATAACGAGTTTTTACCATCATTTTACCATCAGAATTGGTATTTTATTTAACTTTTTACTGATTTAAATTTATTTATCACAATTCACAATTAAAAAATCGTCTGTGTCTTTAAAATCCAACATTGTCAGTGAAAAGTTTAGAAAATCCTGGGAATAAAAAACTTGGAATAAAAAATTAAAATTAGCTATGAATTCTTTTCCTTGTAGAAATTATGCAAAGATATTTACGTCGTTTTTATCTGTGCACACGACACTTGGTCGGACTTCAAGAAATAAAATGACTCTATCTCGCCTCGCATCCGTCAATGCAAGTACCTTTATACTCAAAAAACTTTAAAAAAAAAATATTACATCGCACGTTGAGAAGGAAACAGCCTATACATTCTGGGAAAAAATAATTGGCTGAATAGAGAAGTTTGCTTGCGTCGAATAACATTTTACGTTAACATAGCAGAAAGGCAAAATTGTACAGAAATTAACACATATTGCCATCGGTGGGTGAGTGCAACGGAACCGCAAAAAAAAAGAGTATAACGTTTTTTTCAGCTAATTTCGCACCCCGGCTGCGATTTGTTTCCCGATTGCGTCGGCCCAATCTCTCGTTCCGCACTCTTTTTTTCCATCGTTTCATGATCGAGGCGCGACGAATAAAACAGGAGTTTTTTTTTTGTCCACACAATCCGGACAAACGCAACCAGCCTAGATCGAGTCCCGGGATCCAATGGGAGCCGTTATTTACGAGCGAGCAGCAGCACGACGATGGCGTGCTTAAAATTTCTCGTCGTAAAAGCCTTGGCTGCACAACGCGTTTTAAAGCTAGGAAGCGTACCGGGGGATGTTTATGAGAACGGGACGCTACGCGGCCCTTAACAAAACAGATTTTGACGTCGTGTCTTACAGTTGAGTGCTTATATATACGTTTAATTAACTTCCCAGTATTCATTCGGTATTCGCTGAATAAAAATATATTATTTAAAAGGTATTTTATATACAGGGTTCTATTATCTCTTTATAAAAGTAAAAATATTAAAAACATCATTCATGTATGTATGT
>Ga0157364_1002257_pt1 | contig 17731 bp, 7 predicted proteins | sample AttsexASBM2_FD_111476 | JGI IMG/M metagenome (GOLD analysis project Ga0157364, IMG submission 111476) | Fungus gardens microbial communities from leaf cutter ant in Ribeirão Preto, State of São Paulo, Brazil - Atta sexdens ASBM2 | ecosystem: Host-associated > Fungi > Mycelium > Unclassified ... | reverse complement strand
TTTCTCTGTCGCATAAAAATGTGCTTATACGTTGCACACGAGGAATAGAAAATATTCTATGGATTTTTCTATATCCCAGCGCTGACATAATTAAAAAATGTGCCAACATTCATGGAACAAGAACAGAAAGATAAAAAGAGATGGAGGTGGAATTTTCTTTCCGCTTTCCACATTTTTCTAATTATTATGAAATTCTAGATATTAATTGTTCTACTACGTATTATAATTTTTCATTGTATTACATTAATTTTAATGTTTTTTTGAATCTTTTTTTGTACAAAAATCAATACATAAACGAACGATATTTAGAGAGAAATCAAGTTTTTGTGCGAAAAGTCGAATGATCCTTAAAGAATTGAGATTTAAGAATTGACATAAAAGGATTATTTTCGATGTGCAAGGGAGGCAGAATACGAGAGAATAGAGTTGACGATGCGAAAAGATAAAGACCGGAACCGGAAATGAAGTTCGTCGTTATACATTACCCTAACGTTGTGTCAGTGGAAAAAGCGTAAGTGCATGATCAGTTTACAATACAGTTATGATTTTTCTAATAATTTATGTATTCATTGTTTAATTTTACGTAATAAAAATAAAGAAAACATTTTATCTTAAAGATTTATAAAAAAATCAATTTTATAAAACACTTATACACGTATATGCTTGTATGCTAATTAAGTTTGACTCTCTGGTAATATAAAAATATAATTTTAGATAAATAAAATAAAAGAATTTTTTAAATTTATTTAAATTGCTGATAAATCTCTATTTTCCAAAAAATTGTTCACAAGTCGGATGTACATCCTAACATGCATTTCTCTTGCAAGTCGTGTTACTTACCAGAGGGATGAGGGGAGAATGAAGAAATCGGATTTTCCCGACGCGAAACGTTAAACGGAAGAACGATCGATGACATGGGCGCAAACGTCGAGACACGAGATTTTCGCACGTGTTCACGGGCCTGTCTATGCGATTCTCGTAATCCTGCGCCGCCCACGCTCGAGCTTTCGCTTCTCCCTGTAAAAAGGAGAGCGGAATTGAAATCGGCTTTTCGAAATTGCGCACCGTCCCGTAAGCATCCCCAGAGAAAAAGAAATGCAAACACGTCTATGCTGAATGCGTGGACCTATAGAAAAACGGAGATAACAAAAGTGCAAAATTCGGCATTGAGAGAGATGCGTATCCTCAGGATCGAAATCCTTCGTATCTAAATCCAAGGTAAATCCAAGAAAAGCATTAGGAAGCTTTAAGTTCAAATAAACGAACCGTTTGTGTACGATTGATGAAATATGGGGAAAAGATAAGATTTCTTTGATCGAAAAGAATAAACTGTAAAGTACGATTTAAAGTACGATTTAAAATTAACTACATCTTGATTTGAATTCTATTTTTGATTGCTATTTTTAACAAAAATAGGAGTTAATTATATATAAATAATAAGGAATATATTATAATGTTATAATAATTTATATTATATTATATTTTTTTTGTTATTATATTTATTATTTTAAAAGTTTCATTGTTTTTGAGAAAATTATAAGAAATGATATTCAATATGTACAATAAATACAGAAAAAACTTAAAATTGTTTTAAAACACAATTATTTTTGTTTTTAAAAATTCATAAATTAAAAAATCAAAAATAATATATAAAATGTATAAAAATTTATAAAATACCGTGAAATATTAATTATTTAAAATTTTTTTTTTAAATATTGTATTAAATATGTTACAATGAACTTACTTTATCCTAATTATTATTGATAATTGAATTGACTATCCGCAAATCATAAATTATTTCAAAAAACATTTCATAAAGTTACTGGTCACGTCATCTATGTAATTATAAGACAATTATAATTATGCCTGCTAAAATGAACGTTGAAATACATGCGTAGGAAATCAATTGTAACGCCATCGTGCGGACATGATTTGAAATATGTATCTTATAAGTATAAATCAATTTTTTCAAAAATGTTACAATCAGAAATAAAGTAATGAAGACTATCCTTATTCTTATTTTAAAAAATATTATTTAGCAATAAAATTTAAAAAACAATTTATAAAGATAATTTTTATGATCGTTCATCAAATAACATATGATTCTATGAAGGACATGCAAACATCAAATATAAATGCAAATATAAAAAATAAAAGTAAATTGACTTACCTTCTAATCATGATGAGATATATATATATATATATATATAGAGCTCATCATGATATATATATATATATATATTTTATATATATATATACCTCATAGAGTAATATAAAAATAGATAATATATTATATTTTTTCCGAAGATTTATAGATTATATAATGTATATTCTATAAAACAAAATAATGAAAATTATGTATATGTTTACATCATAAACTTACTAAAAAACATCGAAAAATTTCTACTTGAAAATTGAAAAACCAATCACTTCTTTTACCCTATACATGTTCTTTCACCCTTGAATTCCACCATAAAACTGACTACCCCTTTTTCCTAAAGCTTGTATGAAAAGCAAGGGTGTAAGCTCCACCCATTTCTCATTTCTCCCAATAAAGATAAAAAGATGTAAATTTAAAATATTGTAAATATTATATCTCTCTTTAATTTATATTTATTACAAAAATATTTATATAACAAAAAAAAATATTTCATTACGTTACATATAAATTATGTAGATATTACGAATTTATTGTTTACTATTTCTTCAATAATTCTTATAAAGAATTATTTGTATAAAATTATTGTTTTATCTTTAATTTTTTTGACAATCTCTCCATAACATTTTTCTTTATAAATAATATACAACGCTCTAGTACACATTTTTTGGAATTGATCACATGAAAGGGGTGATTATTTTTTTCATTCAAGGCATAAAAAGGGGGAAGGATTGAAAAGATTGAGAGGGATAGAAATTTTTCTCACTAGTATTTCAATATTTCATTGTGTGATTTCAACAATCTTTCAGTAGATAGTAAGCAATAACTTTAATAATGCAATTTTAAAAAGTTAATTGAACATTATGAAGATAACATTTAATATCTGCCAAATTATGTATCCAAGATTATTTTAAAATATATCAGAACGTTTATAAAAGAAGTGTACTGAAAAAATATGTATCTCACAAGTTACACATGTATTTATTTCTGCAGCTAAAGATTAATCATATTTAAATGTAAATATTATAGAAAATTATGATCTATTTTTAGAAAACTAAAAGTAATTTCTAAATATATGAACATATAAAGCATATAATACATATATATAAGTGTACAAAAAATAAAATAGAACTAAATACTGTTTTTTTATAAAAGCAATCCAAATTTTTTACAAGTACAAAGTTTCAACAACAGTTCTTGATATATAATACGTACACTTGAAATTATTACACACTTTCAAAGCTACCACTGATTCACATAATCCTGACATCTTGACAATAGTTTGATACCAGGCACACTGCGAAGTAGATTTGACAACAGCCTGTGACGAACTGAGCTACCCTTTCCATGCAGAGTAGTCTGCGGGGTAGATCCAATACTATCCTGCCCAATCACAAGCAGCTCCCAACCAACCCCCAGGAGTTTCTCTTCCGTAAGAAACGTTGGAGAGGGACAGCGAGCAGCAGTCTCTGGGATACCGAGCATGCTCGGATAGAACAGTCGAAGTCCCATGTATCGTATCCTATCAATATAGACAGAAAACAGAAGAAAAATTGACCAATTTAATATTTATGCAGTAAAGGTGATAGATGTTTTATTAGTATCTAATTTACTTGTGTTATTGGTATACCTTAGCTTAAATTATATAAAGACACCTATATAGTATGCTTACAATACTTAATTAAATGAAAAACATGAATATTTTAATGCACACAAGTCACAAATTGTTGAAGGAACGCAGTCAGTACTTTTGCTGCTGCAGCACCCTTTTTTTAGCAGCTACCCCTTTTTTATGGAGAAAGGGGTTGCTGTACCCCTTTCAAAGGGGTTAAAATATAAAAGAGGGGAACTGTGTAATATGGCATTAGGAAGATCTTTTATCAAAGGACCAAATGGTAAATTGAATAATGGCAGTCAGAAGGTATGCTACTTTTTTACTATCTTTTTTTTTTTATAATCACGAACTATTGACACTTTTGTATTCAAATCTTTAAATTGTTAAAACTCATTCTTGAATTATAAGAAATATAATTTATTTTGACACAAGTATTTGTTATAACAATATAACACGTGATAAATCATATTAAATGATGTTTAAATATGATAGATAATCGCAAAATCAATAAAAAATATTTTTCTACTTTCTCTATAACCTAATAGATTTGATTATTTCCTTTTTTTATTAGGAAATACTTGATGAAAGTGAAAAAAATAATGTTTTTACATTTAATCTTAAATATTATTTATATTTCTTTTTGTTAAAAAATTTGTTCATCGAATTAAACAACAAGATTTTTATTAAATCAATCTCACAGTGGTTAGGTTAGGTTGGGATTAAAGTTTCAACTGTTTCAAGCAGAAACATTCTTTATCCACAGAGCACTAGTCAGAAATATGATCGAGTTTCATGAGTTCACCACAGTTTACGACACAAAATTTCCTTGTTATTCGAACTTTTTTATGTTTTCCATCTTTTCTCTTTTTCTTTCTGATGCGTAATTATATATTCTATTTCACTATAAGTGCAGAAAGTATAATATAGTGCCACTATAAAGAATTATAAAAAAATGAAAGAGTAGCCATATAGTAAAATAATAGTAGTGTGTCACGATGTTTGTAATTTTATTATAACTTGTTCATTTCTTAGATATCACAAATTCAATAAATATCACTGAAAAATGACGCTATATCACTTCGGAAATTGTTTGGCATTGGTATACGTACCATACTATTTAACTTACAAATATTCTGGCTTGTAAGTATTATATTTTCGTTTCTAACCTAATTTTTAAATGGACATATAGTAAAGGAAAATATTTCCAGGTCGGAGTACGGTGCCTTCTGGAAATGCAATCAAGCCGGTGGTATTTACATATTCACGCAGCTCGTAAAAATGCTAGCACTTGCAACATTTTTTCCAACCGCTGACAACATGGGAGAAGAGGGCTTTGATATCTTTGGAGTATATAATTATTAAAAGATATTTTCCCTTTATAATTAAACAATAATTATTAAAATTTAGTGTGTTCAAACTGACAAAGCAACTAGCCTGCTTGCCAAGCAATTAAACGTGATTGGTTCTTATCTTTAGTGAATAAATTGATAATAAATTTGTCATCAAGTTAACATCAAGTTCCTGTGCTATATCATCATAGTAGTAAATCTGACAACTTGCCTGGAACAGACATGTTTTGTGTCGATGCGGATATTGCATCGCCTATAATTTTTTTTTAAGTTTTCTGGAAATTTATCAAATGTATTTTGCATATTCATGTCTTGACGTCTTTCAATTTTACTTCTCTGTAATTACTCTGTAGAAGATTGGAAGCATCTATATCCGGTAGTAAAGTTTTTCAAAAACAGGTCTTGCAAGATCTTGCTACAAATTTTGTTATCAAGAAGGAAAATGGAAGAAAATATGATTTATCAGATGATGTCGACAAAATGTTAACACATATATAACAAAATCTGCTGATATAATTTAATAGCAAATTGACAGTAAAAAACAAGATCTATCATTTTTATTTAAGTATCATTATATTTGCCATGAGATGGATATACTTCTTATAAGAAAACATCTAAAAATTCTATACAAGAAGACAAGTTAGCTAGTCTCCTGGAAAGATTCACCAGCTCTTTCAAAGTATGATTTTTGAATGCAAACTTTGTTAGTAAAATATGAATTTATTCACACAGATTATATTAATAGATTTTATGTATATTTATTACCAAATTACTGATTTATAACAGAATTTGTATCAAATTTGGTGTCTTTTTGTCAATTATACTATAATTATAATATTTATACCAAGCATTTAATAAAATTTGTTTTTAACAGACTTGATTGACTGGGTATTTATAAATACAATCAATCAATCGGCAAGCAGACTAACAGCTTTGTCCAGCTTTGCATATGATCATTCTGTCATTTATTTTATATTATCTAAAAGTAAAAAACATCCCTAATTTATTCTTGCTTTCATAAAAAGCTTTGCATCCTTTTATAAATAAAAAATACATTTTAGGAATTTTTAAAGTCGTCTATTGATCTGGCAGACTTGGTAGGAATTTTATTGGTACTAAATAGTATACCTGGCAAAGGGCATGCCAAAGTATTAACTGCTGGTATAGGATGGGCAGGAGCTGAAGTGCTGCTTACAAGATTTTTGTTGCTCTGGGTTGGAGCGCGTGGCGCTGAGTTTGATTGGAAATACATTCAAAAGAGTCTTGAATCAAATATCAATTTGGTAAAAATTTATAATTTATACTTCATGATGAGAAATTAACATACATGCAAGGAAACTTAGATTTGTGATTTATTTCTAACAGGTGCAACACATAACGACCGCAACATTGGTTTGGTTATGGTCTAGACATGATTTACGGCGTGGTTTAGTTCCTATTGTAGTTGGTATGCTTGTACTTACAGTATATAGGCCACTCATGCTAGACTTTCTTTCATCTCTTTTATTAGCTGGACCATGGTCAACACTTATTATTAAGGCGATCACTACCTTTTTCATCGGTGCAACAACGTTGCATATTTACGCAGGTCTTGCGCATTCAATTGGAATTTTCTGAAATTCATATATGAATTTATGTACATATTTATTATATATTGTAATGATTGTACGATTGCATTAGTCGTATCCTATTTTTTAATAATACCATAATTGTACATTACATAATAAATGCTGCTGTTGTTGCATTTGCATTATACTTTTTTATCTTTATAATTTTATATTCTAAATTTCATAATTTGAAAGTACTTTACATCAAATATTATATTCAGCAATAATCTTGCGAGCAATAACCTATGTAGTATATTATATGGGAGAAGAGAAAAGATTTTTTAAACTGATATTATATTTTTCTTAAATAAAAAATTTTTTTAAGAGAGTAGGAAGACCAAAAAAATATATAGATTTTTCTAGATATAATAATACTATGAAAAATATTTTTGCATTAATGCATGTTGCATGACTTTTGGTCATCTCACTGGACACTGATTTTCTTAATTCAGAATATACAGTATGAATATTTTTATTCAATTTTTTAAATAAAAGATATAAATTTAAAATATAGAATGATTATTTTTGAATTCTTTAAATTTTATTAATAAAACATTTATAATTTTTTTCTTATGATAGATCCATTACTTTGATTCATATCTTCGTTTTATGAATATTTTTTTGAATAATGGCCGAATGCGATCTCTCATTTTAGCTTTTATTCTAGAGACTTTATTGCAGTTAATGGACGTTAGTGACTGCAGGTCTGTATATATATATATATAAATATTTGTAGTGACAATCATTTTAGAATAAAGTTTGCTAATAATGAATGTTGATTCAAAACTAAGATAACAGAAATAATCTATTTCTTTTTCCTTTGAATATAATTCTTTTTGGAAACTAAATCCTATTGATTAATTTTATATTTAAAATATAACACAATGAAAATTAATCAAAGAGATTGTAGATGAAACATATTTGTAATTATTGTATATATAATTTATTATCATTAAAATATTCTATATTGAGTTATAAAGAAAATTTTTTGAAAAATAATAAATAATTTATTAATTTTGCTAATTCTTGAAAATGTATAAATTGTAAAAGCAGAGTATTTCCCCAGCTTAATATGTTAACATTTGATTTGTTTCAAAGAGAGTTACACATTGGAATTTCCTATCTATTCATTGGGAAATGTATTTATACATTTGCTAGAAATATAGAACGTTCCTTGTTTTAATAACGTATGTAAATAGCGGACTCAATAAATCAATGATTCGTAATGAAGTTTCCTTAAATGTACATATGAATATATATGAATATATATATATGAATATGTCAAGTACGTATTTTTTCAAATATATAATTTAAGAATTTGCTCAGGGACATAACATGTCTGTCTACAGACCTGACTTCCCTTTTATTTCACAGCACGTTGACAATGCTGGAATTCAAATTGATCATTGACTAATATATATTACGCACATTATATCAATAAACTCTCGTAAGGTGAAGGTTAACGAGAATGTAAGGGGTTTGTATAGCACAAATGAAAGCGAGACCTTTTTATATAATCATTATATCGTCATTTTGTTTAATATGTTTCTATGCATGTTTCAACCAATGTACAGAACATTATTTTTATTATATTATTTCCTTTCTGTATAAATAAAAATATTCTTTCTATTTTTTTTAAATATGATGAATTTTTTGAAATAATTAAAAATTGTATTTATACGTAAACAAATCCAATTGTCGATTTCTACAACATGTTAACGAATAATCTGTCTTTACTGGACATTGCGAAACAAGTTGATACTTGGCAGTTTTATAAATTTGTTTTGTTAAGTTAATCATGACCTCTATCACGTAACTGAGAAGAACTTATCACATATAGATACAAGTTTGATGTACTTTTCCCTTATCATCTCTAAACTATGTGACGTTTATTTACGTAGGTGTAATGAGAAAAATTTAATGCCACGAGCGTCATCTGCATTTACGAGTTTGTTATTGTAAACAAGAGTATAAGTATTCTTTATTTGTTAATTTTAAAAAAATTTAGAATTACAAAATTTTACAAAAAATATATATTGTCCCTCCCTTAATTTTAGAAAATTTTATAATAAAAGCTTATGTACCGAAAAATATGATATTCATAAAACATGATAAAAATACAAAATCCAAGTACGAATTTATAATGTTGAACAGTTGTTATTAATTATTAAGCAAACAAACAAAAATTTATCTTATTTTCTTAAATATAATATTCTTATTTATTATAATATTTTCTAATTAAATTTTTTATACACCTTGGCACTTTATTTATAGCTTTATTTGCAAATAATACCTATTGCAAATGATTATTTTATTATTTCATACAATTTTTTAATTAATTATTTCATGAGAATATTTACAAAAAAAAGCAATGTGTTTTTACACGTATACATGCATAGGTATTTCAGAATTCTAATATTAATCCATAATACGTAAAGGATTTTCTTGGTAAGAGTCATTTTTCTTCAGTTAACGGTTATTTTGACGCGTCACCAAAACAGGTTCCAAAGTTCACGTTTTGTCTATACGAACAAGTTGCTCCATATATTGGCGTACGTGATGTAACCCAACAGGTCAGGACATTAGTGATCCAGCATCTCTTCATTTAACTCAATGACGCCCGAATACATGCGCCTGAATAGTCGTTTGCCAAACGATTACGTGAAAATAGGAAAAACAACCGTGGACTTTGGACGCATGATTCGCCAAGAAAAATGCGAGCCGGTTTCAGCGTAATATATGCACTTTATGCTAATCAAATATGTATTAGAACATCATCAATAGATTGTCAAGTTTGCAGCAGTTTGATAGCAGTGAATTAGATAAAAATTTGATTTTAAAAAATATTTAAATCATTTCTGTTAATCGAAAGTTTGTATTATACAATATAGTAGAAGTACACTGTCAGTGAGATAGTGAATTCTAGGAGTAATACTCAATTAATACTCAATAAAAGGTCAATGAAAGTAACTTTACGGATGGAAGATAAGACTTTTTTTAATTTTTATGACCTTGCGAGAAGTTCACGTTAGTGAATTTTGATTGTTTGTGATTTTTACGATGAATATCCGGTTCGGAGAAAAGACGCATGTTCGCCCAACGCGCGCAGTTTGTCCGACATTGAGGTAGAGGGGCTAACTGTTTCTTCATTGGCTCGTACAGAGTTGTTCACTTATAGGTTCTGGTCGATGCTGCTTAAAGCCGCGGTGGAGCCAGACCTACTAGTCGACGGAGAGCCAAGAAGTACGCATCTATCGACCGATCGCATCTGCAGAGAACAGCGTCTATTCTCGTCCGGACGGACATACTTGCATCACCTCCATGATAGAATATGTTCTCTAAAAGAAGAAGCTAAAGCTGAAGAATCGACGAGTTTATAAGTCTCGGAAAGCATCAGTTAAAATTTCTACACTGATTGTGAACGCCTACGTCGATAGCGCGTCGACAGCACATCGATCGAAATTTCGCCGAAAAGGAGTAGGAACGGGAGGAAGAGAAATCACGATAGAAAAGGAATATAAGAGCGATTACAACAGTGACCTCGACTCAAAGCCTAGAATCTCGGAGCAGAAAAGCGGTCGGTGAGATCGGAGCCAGGTGCCGCTATTACTATGTAAATTTTCAGCGGGTGTATTTATTTGCGCGCGCGCACTGTCGCCAACGAGCAACGACATTAGCAGCAACGGCAACATTATCGTTAATAACAGCGAGTGAAACGGACACGGGCGAAAGGGAATCGCGCAGCACGCTGCAAAGTAGATATCTGGTCTTTTCTTTGACAGATTCCAAGGAAGCCCGCAAACTGGCTCCGGAAGTGAGGATAAAGCAAATTGGAATGAGGGAGGATTTGCTATCTATAATACGGCACACGAGCAGCGATCACTTCTCGGAAGAGCTTTAGCCGGCGGCTTAACCAGGAAGTAGAAACGCGAGCAGCGGGATCAGCCAGGTTGAAGCGATAATTCGCAAGTAGAATATACGCGCGATAGAGTAGAAGCTGCTCTCGCTCGTTGGCGGTTTTTTTTTATTTTGGAGCGAGTAGCTCCACGTCCGGCTTCCTTTTGCTCTGAGAATCCTCGGTGTTACTCCTCAACAATTCCGTCGTCATCGAAAGGGAGAGAAACAGAAAGGGAAGGCCGAATATCCGGAAGACCGGTTATTCTCCCTACGAATTTCTCGGTTATGCCCTGGGTCGCCGCATGTTTTGATCTGTTAGCGACTCCGTTACTGGGTTACTGCCTTGCGGTCAGAAAACTGGCCCTGCAAGCCGGCCTCCTGCAGGAGAAAAAAAACGATCTCGCCGTGAGGCAGACGTCTAACACGGGGATACCCTTGAACGCTGACACCACAACCATCATGGCCCCTAACGCGGAAGAGCAACGTCAAGGTAATGTTTCGCGTGGGGTGAGTTGCTTGATGACGAGGGCTATAAGGAGATTGTGAAACATCTGCTTACGTAATATATATCGTCTTCTTTTACGTCACTATTTTTGAACATTCGATTTCATGTTGAGATAAAAGTATCTACAATTAGCATACAATTAACATAACTGAGGTATCAAAGTGCTTTATATAGCGAACACATAATAAAACATAATTCTGACATACATCAGGTTCTTGATTGCATGGTAGTATCTAGTTATATTTTTGAACGAAAATAATCTTAAATAAACCCGTAACAAAAGTCACAGTCTTAATAATGTTATCATTGTATTATTTATTTTAAATTTATATTGTATGTCCGAATCTATCAAAGTATTTATTAATAAAGAATAAGCGTGATCTTAGAATAATTATCAATTGGACAACAATTTTGTGTCTATTTTGTAATTGTTGTCCTGTAAATAGTGCTGGCATAATTTCCTCGATAAATTATCTGTGCAGTGTAATTAACACATATTTATTTTAATAGCTTTACAATAGCAGATTTGGGTATTAAGTAGTTTTTATTGTAAATTATGCATGTGCATTTATACTATTTCCTGCTTATTGTTACAGACAACATTAACTGATTCATTTAAAAGCGTTTCAAACAAACGTTCACAGCATGAGGCAGAAAAAGAGAAATTTGAAACTTATACGTTTTTCATTTTGTTTTCATTTTCATTTTTAAAATATAAACACGCATATAATATATCATGTAGATAATATATTCTCTATAGACCAGTGAATTTTTTTTACATTGTATTAGAAGCCGGTTTAATAAAATTCAGAGGAAATGAAAAGTGAAAGGAAAACAACTCAAATATTGAGGTCGCCGTCTTCGCTATCGCAATGCCTGTTCATCGTACATTTACGCTTCTTCATTCGTTATTTTCAGTGTGAAATTAGTAGCAGTAAATATTTCGAGTTCATTAAAATGTGGAAAATATATGTAAGTTTATATTATATTGTCATTATATCTCCTGTGCACGCAAGAAAGTGGTTGGCTAAAATTATAAAGGATATAAATAAATGTATAAATACGATCCATTTAATATCGTCATCATTTTTACTACCTTACATACAATGGTTTGAGCAAATCATCGACACGTGAACAGACAATTAGTATTTCGTTTTACGCAGTTCAGATTTTTTTTCAAACTTGTTAATGCAAACTGAAGTACGCACAAGCATTGTGCTATTAATGTGTATTTCATTTTTAATATAACATCCGCACTTTTATTTGCGACATCGTTCTCGTATTACAAATGTCATTGTTATACGCAGTGTTGGATTCTTACAATTCCGTCATGAAATATAATTTTGTGAAATAATTGACATAAAATATCGTGAAAGGTGAAATTAAATATAATAACTGAAATATATTACAAAAGATTTTTTTAATGATTAAATTGTAAATGCAAATGTAATGTGCATTGATTGATTGACAATTTCTACTTGTTATCATATCCTGCTTCATAACGTTCAATTTTTACATGTACCATCATATTTCTAGTTAAATTATTATTCATTTCAAATAAAAAAAATAAGCATATATGTGTTGCGAAAAATATAAAATTTATACAAGATTTTCTTAATAAGAACGAGTCGTACTTTGTGTCGTGTAAAATATTGTATATATTAATTAATCGAAATACATAAATCGAAATACACAATGTTTTTATAAGATAAATGAAATACTAAAATTTATATAACAAATAATATATTTTTATAAATTGCAAGGAAAAGATATACCATCGAGAGACTTTTTTTCCTTCTAAAAGCTAAATATTATGTGTCTGTAAATATCATCTGCTGAGACGATAAATATCTATCTACACTGAAACTTCAATTTATCATTTTGGCATTGAAAATTATCATCACGTCAAGAACCAAATGGTATTCGTCTCTTATCTCCTAAGTTATACATGTACAAGAAATTTCAGAACTGTTACAATTCTTACATTCGAAAAGTTTTTAGTGAATATAAGAGAAATTATGAAAATAAATGGATAGAAAAAAATTAAATATCATAATTTTATAATAAATAATATTAATTTTCGTAAAATTTAACATACTAAAGAATCAAAATATTTCTGTTAAAATAATATATATTTGGAATCGATTTAATAAGATTTTTATTGGTAAAGTTATTTCTAATTCTTCATATTTAATTTAATAATATTTTTTAAATATTATAAGAGAAAATGTTAAAAATTTTAACGAAAGGATAATTATTTATTACATCGGTTAAAAAATTTATTAAACTTTTCACCACTGATATAATGATTGAATTCTTAATTTATTTAATTTTATTTTTACAAATAAAAAATAAATACATTTTATGATATACATCACATTATACGATATAAAAATATTAATTATAAAACGTTTTTCGACACACACACACACACACACCATATAAAAATAATAAATTATCTCATACCCTATGCATATAATAATTTAAAGTATAAATTTTTGCACTGCTGATAGTACTGATTAGATAATACAAATCTCAATACACAGGATAGTTATTATGTATTATCACTTTGAATTTAGATATTGGACAAAAAAAATAAGGTTATCATGTAATGCTTTAAGTTGAATAGATATAAGTATTTTATATTTTTGGAATTTTTTCTTAAGCTATCACTATTTTCATTTTCTCTTATGTGAATTTTAATAATCATCATTATTCAATAAAGTTAACAAGTTAGTGTATTAATTATATGTTTGTATAGTTTAATCAATATAATTATGCATTCAAAATTTCATACAAATTCAAAAAATACATGATAGCGATAATATGCATTACATGTTTATAAAATTTAAAAGAAAAAAAATTATTTTGTTTTTGCTAAGAATAATTGGAATTTTACTGCATCTAAAAGGTAAATTATTGTTGGCTTCGGTAACGCATGGAGAAGCCGAAACAAAGCCAGTGCATACGCATTTATAAATCTAAATATAAAACCCATTCCTAGTGAGGCACGAGGCATTATATATATTTCATTGCCCACTCATTCGACGTCATAGTATATATTAAATTTCTACAAAGTTTATCTAAAATAATCTAATTTTAATCCTTTTATTAAATATTGTTTCTATCGCTTTTATTAATCTTAAATTTTTATATGTCTACTGAAAAATATGGGCTAGATCATTTACACTTTACACTGCTTTATACATAAAATTGTTACCTGCAATTTTAAAATTATCATAAAATTGATTGAATAGCAAAAATATAATATTTTCTTTGTCATATTAGGTTAGGTTTCCATTCAATTTCATGTAAAAATAATGGATTTCTTTTTACTACACCTAATATGACAAAGACTTTACGAGATTTTAAGAATGTATATTTTTAATATTTAATTATAAATTATTATATTAATTAAAAATTATAAAGTGTCTGTTTTCTATATGTGCATATTTTAATTAATAAAATAATATATTTTTAATAAACAATGTAATAAATCTTTATATGTTCTCATACATTAAACGTTTGAATTGAGCTTTTTTGTCGTGCATTTATTAACGTTTTATTCGATTTAATTATCCTATGTTACTGAAAAAACTTATGATTTTCATGTTTTTATATGTTTCTGATAAAAAACTTACTAATTTTCATATTTTTATGTTTATAAAACATTTTATCAATGTTTAATTTCGGATCATTAAATTATTTTTTTTACAAACACGTGTAGTATTTATATCAGTGCAGAGAAATGGACTATTGTAATGCAAAAGTGTTCATTTGCACATAACAAAATATATGTATATTTCATAACACACGACTCATAAAATATTTCGTACAAATTAAATGTTTTTGCAAATATATGTGTAACGCATCATTAAAATTCAGGTTAATACATAATACATATTATTCTACGTTGTAGTTTGAATGTATTTCCGTAACTTTTGTGTAAGTAGCTTATCCACTTCTGTAGTTGTCATATGAATATTTTATGACCACTATTATTTTTAAAAGAAGCTTTTAATACTACGTCACAGTCCAAAGTCATGTTATCGTATTGTATATATACCATTCTCATATTATTACTGCTTGCATCTGTATAAAGTATCACACATCAGATATATTGCCAAAATATTCACACAGTAACAAAATGCCTCGTTCAAAGAAGCTCTGACTAATAACATTATATTTAGTTGTTATCCTGTAATTTTAAAAAATTTTATTGACGACATTTCAAGACAAACATTGCAGATGGGAAAATATATTTTATAAATATATGTCATATTATTTCCGGATGAATTTTTCAAGAAATAAAAGTAGTTGAAAAATATGATGTTTTCATGCTTTGTGCTATTTATATAATATTATAACATTACCAAGATAAGCACTGTTACATTTTAATATACTTAATTAAATTTTATCTTTATTGTTATAAATCACAGGTACAATAAATCGGAATAAATTTTTGAATTCATATAAATAAGAGAAATATTTGAAAATTTACGTTATAGTTGCCATAAAATAATTTTTAGTTACTGTATTAAATCCGAGATGATATGCATAAATTGCCTAAGTACAAATAGAGTTTTGAATGCTTTATTGTCTACATTCTTAGACTCTGGCAAAGAGAAGGTCGCAGCAAGAATCTCAGGTTTATCAAAATCATCGCGCAAATTCGCGGGAGTCGTCATAGCCACTTGCGGTCTACCGGCTCGTGGAAAAAGTCAGATTGGACAGAGCCTTGCTCGCAGACTCATTTGGAATGGCGTAACTACAAAAGGTAAGTACATCTTTAATGACTTAAGATAAATATTTATTAAACTCGTTTAATCCATAAAGATTTATTGTAATTATATGTTTTATTGTAATTATATGTTTTCTCGATTAAAAGATTAAATCAGGAAGAATTACAATATTCTATAAATTTTGTTTCAGTGTTTCGTGTGAAAGATTATCGAAGGAAGCGATTCGAACCTCATATATCTCAAGAACTTTTCCTGGATAATGCGGCAAATAACACGTTAATAGCTCTCACTCAGAGAGATACTATGCAAGATTGCGCAGCATGGCTTGCATCTGGAAATACTGTGGCAGTAAGTACTAAAACGTTAAAAGTTTCTTCACAAGATTACTATTGTAAAGAGATAACAATACCTTGAGTAAAGCTTCTTTTTTGTCACAACAGAGAATACGTACTGATCTATCTATATCCTACTCAAGAACGTTCCTCTGATTACTTTTCTGTACCTATCATAGGTACAGTAGTATCATAGGAAATTGCATGACAATTGATTAGATGAAGCGTCACTGGGTGGCTTCATTTACAATAACACAGTTATTTTTCTCTTCTTGTTTTAAGATCCTGGACGCTATGCTAATCACGCGAACACAACGCACGGAAGTCTACGATTACTTCTCCGGTCAGCTTGGTTATCGCGTTCTCTTCATCGAATGCGTCTGCGATGATCCAGAAATCCTGGAGTACAATCAACAGGAGATCGTAAGACATTGCGCCGACTATACAGGAGTAGACACCGCTTTAGCCACGGAAGATCTGCGCTCAAAAATCGCTTTTTACGCTGGAATATATGAACCTATGAATGATAGAACTTACCCCAGGATCAAAATTAATACTGCTACCATGGATATCGAGACCTGCAAAGTATCTGGTCACATTGAAACCAATGTGCTTGGCTACCTTGGAGATATCAGCCTTAAACCTCACACTCTTTATTTCTCGAGGGTAAACAGTTCAAGTTTTTTTATACTTTATGATAAATATTTTTATGCACTATAATAATTGCCAAAAAATGGAATAATTATGTAATAATTATTTTGAAGCTTCCATAGATATTCTCTTCAAAGAAACTATGCAGTTTGTGGGTTATTTTCATGTCTTAATACATTATTAAATGTCAACGTTTCGTGAATATTACAGTTTATTTCAAGAAGCAATCTCTCCAATTCATTGCTTCTCAGCCTGATGAAATTATATGTCACAAAACATCGACATTTAATAAATTAAAACAAAGAACTCACAAATGCGTAGTTGCTTGGAATAATTACGTACATTACACATTCCATAATTATGTATTTTATCGTTATTGTCTATTTCTATTTTACTTCGCATTTTATAGTCTTTCAGTTTACATTTTTGTATTGTATGTTGCAGCATGGCGAAAGCGAGTACAACGTGGTTGGTAAAATCGGTGGCGATGCGGTATTGAGCACCAGAGGTGAGCGTTATGCTCAAGCTTTATCAAACAAGTTCAATGCCATGCGTATCCCCGATCTTCGAATTCTCACCAGTCGCCTCCGTAGAACGATCGCAACGGTACGTGGCATCGAAGCCCCTCGGGAACATATAGCCGCTTTAAATGAACTTCACGCGGGAGTGTGCGAAGGCCTCTCATACGAAGAGATGCAGGAGCGTTATCCGCAGGTAATTGCTATTTTTAAATAAACTCAAGCAGAATATCGATGTCAACTAAAAATAATTGAGTTTCGAATCATAATGATTCAATTTGATACGAAGTTCGCAATCAATATTTTATCGGAAATCTCTTCTAATTATGTGAGATAACCGTAACAATGTTATCATGT
>Ga0157364_1002256_pt1 | contig 17732 bp, 9 predicted proteins | sample AttsexASBM2_FD_111476 | JGI IMG/M metagenome (GOLD analysis project Ga0157364, IMG submission 111476) | Fungus gardens microbial communities from leaf cutter ant in Ribeirão Preto, State of São Paulo, Brazil - Atta sexdens ASBM2 | ecosystem: Host-associated > Fungi > Mycelium > Unclassified ... | reverse complement strand
TTCAAACATATTTTTATTATCAATATTTTTAGTTTTTATCAATATCTTTTCAAATAAATTAATATTAAAAAAAAATTACATCTCTTATTATCTTATCCGGTATCCTATGCGTGAGGTCTTACAATAAAAATGTCCATGTATGTAATATTATAAGAAGAATTAATATTTTCGTTGTATTTCTCGATCCTCCTCATATTAAATCCATTGCTTTTAGCCTACGACTATGGCAGAACCTAATTTTGCAATGAAGCAAACTACAAGACTCACGCGAAACGTTCAGTCCGCACCGCAAGCAATTCTACAGCTAACCAAATGATTAATCTCGAGATCACCGATGATGAGAAGATCAATATGCAAGCAAGGCTGATCGGGAACACTCCGCGAACCACGCGTAAACATCTGCTACTCACGAAGCATTGGAAGGGCGATGCATGCCCCTTACGGCACGCACTTATGCAAGGCGAGCTAATTAATCCGTGGCCGGTACGGCAAATGCAAGCAAATCAAATACGGCCGGGCTGTTAGCGAGCTGGCGGCGAGTTGGATTCGAAATTAGCACTTCCGTACGCTCGTCAAGTTAAATATGCAAATCGAGCTGCGTTTATGTCTTGGTCCACAAAAGTTCCAGGAGTTCTCATGCGTAGCACTCACACTGCAGAGGGTGCAAATTCCCATCTCCCTTCTCTCTATTCGCTCCTGCCCCGTCGACGTCGCCGTGCTACGTCGGACGCAAAATTCTCATGATGTTTGCGCAATTAAAATCAATTCCTAAAACTGGGTGCAGGTCTGGGTCGGTTGTTTGTTCGCTAAATCTTCATTCTGAGATGCGCTAATATTTCTTCCTCGTTGGAGATGAGTTAGATTTCATACGGTAATCAAAATAAGCAATTTCATCTTCTCTTCTCAGCTTCTTCTCTTTGAATCTAAAGCTTATATTAGATTTCTAATTCTTGTTAGACTTCAGGATCGAATTTTATACATTTTTTATTTTAAAATTACATTTGATTATCAGAATATATTTACAATATATATGACGTTAATTTTAGATCATCTAAAGGTAATTTTACAGGTTTATTGCACAAGCAACGAACGCGTAATCTTTATTAATATTTTTAGGAATAATCACAACATACATACACACATTTATTCTCTATTTCATTTTTTATACAGATTCACAATCAGTACATCACGGAAAATCAATGGAAAATAAAAAAAAAAAATTTTATTAATTTTATAATTTTATTAATTTTTATAATTTTCTTTAATCTTTCTTTACATCTTATTTATTTTATCAATTTGCCTTTATTATTAATTATATTTTACAAAAATATATTTGTGTATCTTGTAAAAAATATATCTTTATCATTGTTTATCACAATCAGAGTATTTTGTGACTGTGCAAAATGCATACGACAAATAACTCGTTCACTTTTGTTACTAACTGCGAGCAAACAAGATTATACGTTTATTTGTAATTGGCATGTATTCGATAATTGATGGAAAATAAATAGGAACAATCGTTCGACTTAATTGGAGCGCGGCGAAAATGTTGGCACTGTTCCATTTCACCTGTGTTTGTAGAATTACAAATTTTTACATTTTTCTATTTCATTCGCGCTTGCTTTTATTAAAAAGAGGGATATTTATTTATAAATGATAATATGTTATTTATAGACAAAATGTTTTTTTCGTTATTATGCTTAAACATAAAATAGAGAGCATAAATCTTTTTCAAATAAAACACTGACATTTTTTAAATAAAACTAGATTTTCTCAATATAGGAAATACATATTAGAATTCTATTTTATTTTAAAATAAAAAATAAATTAAATATTAAAAAAATTATAGTTTATATTTTTTCTTATTTATTACTTTATTAAAAATTTCCAACTGTACTTAAAGGTCTCTTCCACTGAATAGCTATTATTTATTAGATCCGATTGTTTTGTGCTACAATAATTAGCACGTTCTCATTTTGAACAGAAACTAGCTATCAATTTGGTATAAAATGCTAAAGAAACAACAAAATTCGTGTAATCCCTCAATAAGTTCTCAATCTCTATTCATTATAAGCATATTTATATCTTGTGGAAACCAAGATAGCGATGCAAATACAGAAATAAATAAATCATTTAAATTTAATTAAATTTTAATTAAATTTAATTAAATCATAAAAATTTAATTTAAAAAGGAAAGAAAAAAAGAAATTTGTATTTAAACACGACCTCTAAATGCGAGATATCTATTGTAATGTAAATGTACTGTAGATTTCATTCCATATTAACAAAATATTAGATATTTCTTGATAAAAAAATTAGTCACCGATTAAGTAAATCGGAATTTGCCGGAGTTAATTGATCAAAATTACTTTTAGCATACAATATATCTATTTATACAACCATTTTGGTATAAATAAATAAATAATGTATATATACATTATCATTTTGTTCGCCCGTGAAAGTGCAAGAGCACGTAAACGTAGAAGTTTTTTCAAATTAAAAAACTTCGTTTTGTTTTCCATTGAAATCGTTGTCAATGTGCGTCGTCCAATCGCGAGTCTTATGATATAGAAATTGGTCTCAGAATATTCCCGTGACTAAGCGACCATCTTTTTCCCTTCTCATCTCTCTCATCGTTTTTCCCAACTATACAGTTTTTCTTTTGTGCGAGCACTTGCATCAGTCTCGTTTCCTCTTCCCCTTCATTCTATATCCTCTCTTGCTCTTCCTTTTTTTCAATGGTCAAGAATCTTTACACGTTCTTGGCCGGGCCGAATGACCAAGTCCAGCGGTCTGACGAGTAGTTTGCTCTCTTTTTGATACAAGAGCTGCCGTTCCTCCATTTCAGCTGTCTGTCCCATTCTCCTTCTCCCATTTCCTTCACAGGACCTTCTCCGGCGCCTTTCCTTTAAGTAGCAGAAAGAAGTTCTTTATAACTTTCGAATTGTGCTATTTTGTTCATCTTCGTTCTTCCAGCCACGTATAAGTCGTTCTCTCCGGTCGGTTCATCCCTCCATCATCCTTCCTACGGTCTCTCCACGTCTATATGTTTTTTACTTATTCGTTTTCACCTCATTCAATCCTTCTTATGCTACCACGCGTTCCCTCTCTCTTGTCCCCGTCGTTCCGACGGCGTCTCTGTTTTCTCTTTTAGCAAATTGTACCAGAGACTGGTGTTTTAATTAAATAACGCAGCAACGTGTTCGAAATACCGGTGATTCGTCTTCCTACATTCTCTGTATGCGTTGAATCCTTCTAACAGTAACCCTCGCTTTTCCTATCTTTTTTATTTATTGAAATATTTTTTAAGCGAACCACAGACTACAGTCTTCAGTGAGTTATGTATGCGTCATATGAATAGAATGAGTCGAATTGAATCTGTCAGAAGAGTTGTCACTCGCTTGAGAAGAAGCATTTACGTTAGATTTTTAAAAAATATTCAATTTTGTAAAAAATGGAAAACTCAGCTTTTACAAGAAAGATGTACATAAACCTAGATTTGTGTATATCTTGTTAGTGGAAATGCATCATAATCTTTTATTGGAAAATACGATCTGTTTTTGTATTCAAGTTACAATAAATAGTAATTATACTAATTACCGAATGAATTCTGTGTTGTCTAAATAATAATTATAAAGTATGTTAAACAATGTGACATTATAAATAGAAACATTCGATCGATTGTATCGGTTTACAACGTATGAAAGAAAGTCATCGTTAATAAATAGTTTAAAAATTGCTCTTTTTGTCTCGTTGAAGTTCATATAAAAAATCCGTTCTGATTCGCACTCTCTCATAGTCTTTTCGGCGAAATTTTCTTCTGTTTGCTCAGCCGTCTGATTGGACTCACTGCGCTGTACGTAATTACACTTCATCATGTCTTCCACCCTTCTTCCGCCTTCGGCTCTATTTTCTACAGACACGCGTTCACGCCTGCTCTTATGTAACTATCGTTCTTACAAGAATTATATTATCGATAATTTCCGCTTGCAGTTACTGTAATGTCATAATATAATCATTTGCGACATGATTTCGATGCTGAAAAATATAATTTTTTAATAGATTGTATCGATATTTACCGCAAGTTACATGAAATTATTATATTGTACATAATTACATGATAATATAAAAATTAATAAATATCAATTTAGCGCTATAATTAATAATTTACTTATTTTTATTTAATTGCTGCAGCGACACTATGAAGGAGCAACTGAAGCAACTCTCTGATCTTAAATTATGTATTTAATGTCCGGTATTATCGGAAAATACTATATTGGCAGAAGTTTTAAAGCTATGTTATTTTAAGTTTTTACGAAACCTATCGTAATATTGCGCGCACTTTATGTACCATTTAACTGTATATCATCATTAGAATGTCGAAATGATGAAAGATATTATTAACAAACTTGTGAACTTTTTGCAATATTTTTTTTACTTATGGAGAGTCATCCCAACAAGATAACTTTTGAGAAGATAACGGTATTTAATCTCTTTTCCAATTGCAAAAGTTATGGATATTACCCGCGATTATGCATATTCTTCTACTTTCGCATTATTTTAAAAGATGTTTGCTAATTTGTTTGAAATCTCGGAATATCAATATTGAATTACATATAGAATTACATATAGAATTAATTAAACTATCATTATTTAATTTAATAGAATAGTATTTTACATTTAGTAATATCTGTTGATGTAATAATATCAGATGTTGTCAAATTAATTTATATGTATTTTACTATTTATTCTATATATTATATTATATTTAAACATATATTTACTCTAAATATTATACTTTTTATTCAAGTTGATATGACAATATAATGATAAATTTAATTTTATATTTTAATTTTATATTTTTTGAGTTTTTCAGAAAGTAAACACATTACAAAATATATTTTGAAATTACATTATATTTATAATTTTCGATAATTTGTAAAATATTTATTATAAAAAATATAACAATTCTTTATTTATTTATTATTTATTTATTATCTAGAATTAGAAAAGATGCTATTCTTCAATTCTGCAATTTTTCAAACACTGTAGATGTTATTTATATGAAAAGGGAAAATCAACGGTTGATCTTTATCAATGCATAATAAACAATATATTAATATACGTTCTCTACGATCTGAACTTTGAAATAATTCTTTAAAAAGTTCCTAATGTATATATTTTATAAGATTGAACAACATTTCACTCATTTCTCGAATGCTTGTGCTCAAGAGATTATCAATCGCGTTAAAAATAAGATCGTGATGATGAATGTTAGCAAAACTTTTTCAGACTTTACAAAAAAATGTCAATTGGAATTAAAATTTTAAAATAAATTCTTTATTTTTTTTCTTTTTTTCATATTATAAATAAAAATCCAGAAGAGAACAAGAAAATTAGTATTCAGACATATTTAATTCAAATTGTTACTGCAAACAATTACATTTTGTATTTATTTTTTTGCGCTTTTTCAGTGACAAAAATAGTGAAAAAAATAACAGATTCTCGCCAATCTAATATTCTTCTTCAGCTATGGAGTCATTTATTCCGTATACTCCGCTCGCTTTCATTCCCGCCTCCATTCGTGTAAATCATGGAATTTATTTGGTGATGACTATTTGCACTATCGCTACTAAATCTTGAATGTCCCATGGAATTATATGTCCGTCGGACCATTCTGAACTGACTGACCTCTCGAACTTCAACGTTATGTTGAACAAGATCCCGTGGCTCAGGTTACCTAGGTATTCCTGGGATCGAGTTTACGGCGATCGTAAAGACGAGATTTACGCAAGCTGTAAATGGGAGCGTCCTGAATCTTGGCATGAGGACCTGATGATACGCTTATACTTTGTGCCTGTGACGACATTCTTTCGATGCGAAAAGTACTTTCCGTTCCCAAATAGGGCGATCGAGCGAGTACATATACCGCTTTAGAATTCTCTCACTGCAAAAGGATTCAAAGTCTTCCATCCTAAAGATTTCGATTGCCGTAATAAGTTTACCACGACAATTGCGAACGCGCACTGAATAATCGTGGTTTGCAAGTGCAGTGGTTTGAAAGCGTCACTCTTTACAGTTATGAAATACAAGCTCAATATCATACAAAATCAATTTGAAGATTTTCTCACGTATTTCGTATAAAAACATAGAGTATTTACTGGCAAAAAAGAAAGTAAAAAGAGAGGAGAGAGTAAAGAAATTTGAAGAAGTAAAAAAAGAGTAACATTTTCAAAAGATTTAAAAATGAAAATGGATATAAAAGGAGCAGTTTAAACATCTATTAAAAAAAGATCGATAAATGTATAATTTTAAATGTATGAAATTAAAATCTATAAAACTGAAATTGTAATCTATAAATTGTAAATCTTTTAAACTGAAAATTGATGTTGATACAATTAATAACTCATATTGTTATTGTTAACAAAAATTTCATTTTTAATAATTTAATGATTAATTTTTTATCAAAATTAATATTATATTAAAATATCTTACAATGACAACTTTTTTATACATATATGTATATATTTAATGTTGTACTATTTTTAATTAATAAATACTAATGGAATTTTTTTTTGTGGAATGGAATTTAAGTTATTAATTAAATATATTATTAAAGATATGATTAAATATATGAATTATATTATTCTCTGGATCTATAGTCAACGTTACAGATTTATCTGATGTGCATCAATTGAGTCAATGATTACACTAGTTTATAACAAAAATTTATTTTCAATCAGAGGCATTTCTTATAGATATTTAAGTGCTGAAAATTATGCAGCAAAATTCTCCAAAACGTCACATATTTAATGAAATACTTAATGTTTGTGCATAAAATAATGATAAGATAAATAAATTTGTTCTTCCATATTTGTTTAAATATTTGTATAAAATTACATTCAAAATAAAAATAGTATAATATAATTATATTATGAACGAATTTATTATATTTTATTATACTTTATTTTATTATACTTTATTTCTGTGTACATTTATAACATTCATTATTATTTGGATACATGTACCAAATGCAATCGCATTTGTTATTAGTTACAGTTTACACCAACTCAAAATTAAAAAATTGATAAAAAATGTTAGTGATGTTTCAATTTACCTAATAATAATTTTTTCATAGAAAAAATAATATCATTCATAGGAAAAATAATACTAAAACTTTTTGTAACGTTAAGTCTTATGTGTGTGTGTTAAAAATGCATAGAGCTTTTAAAAATCAAAATAAGATTTATGCATAAATACATAATTTATAATATGTATATTATAAATATTGTTAAATAAAATTGTTAAATAAGTCTCGTACCGGAGAAAAAAATAGGATTATATTTCCCAGAGACATTATCGACTCTACTACAAATCTATAATATATCTAGAAGATTGTCTGTTTTTCGTGCGAGAAATCCGTATTCGGTACATTTTTCACAAATAGATGAAATGACATCATGTGACATGATTGATGTTTCCAAAAGATCGATTTTAGTAAGGCCGTGTTCCGATATACTACCAGTATTTTCTGAGCAGTCAAAGTAAAAAAGATACTTTTCAATGTGAATAATTCCTCGAGTAAAAATTTGTTATATATGGTCATGTATAATTATATAAAAATTTTTACTCGGGTCAGTGAAAAGAATCGTACAACAAGAACTCAAATTAAAGATAAAGATTCACTCATTCAAAATCTATGAACTGCTTTCATATGCAATTTTTAATTTATGCTATAAAACATTACAAAAGTCATAAGAAATTTTGAGATTTGACAGATCTTCTTTTTGTCTTTATAGCTCCATAAAAATTAATCAAATTGTTAGCTAAACTGCCGACCTAAAAAGTAAAGACTTCAAACTTTGTATTTTGGATCATTATAATTTTTGATAAAGTTATATCTTCTTAAATATTGAAGTATGCTTTATTTTTGAAGGACAGAATAGATGATTCCTTAATTTTTTCACATAATATATATAATAATTTTTTATCAAATATGAATAACTTTGTAATTCTTTCTTTCTTAACACGTATTCCTAAAAAATAAAAAGAGATATAAATAATAACAACAACAGTACTAATAATTAGTTTTAGAGAAAGGTAATTAAATAAAAAAAAAATATATATATATATTCACAGATAATAAGCAAATTAAATAGAAACATTCTTACACCTGAATTTGACTAATTAGTCTTTGGTTTAATTGATGCCACTTAATTTCAAAACCTTTTATTTCGTTACTAGCGAACGGACATATTCTGTTATATATTCTCGTTATTCTATTTGACTGCGCAGGTTAGCGCAGTATCTTGTGATGTGTACGGGAGTGATATGTACGGCATCGTTCCTCAGTGATTACGACAATGTTACGAGCGGACGAGAGGCTTTGTTCTCTCTTGCGTAATAGAACAGGTGCTTTTGGCTTTGGTTCATGGCAACAAGTAGCGTTAGGTAATTCCATTCTCTCTTATTAACGATTGCGTGCGGATCTCGGTCAGAGTTTCGTCTGAAACTCATCTATGTTTAGAAAGACAGTAAAAGTCTTGATGCTCTCGACGGTGCGGAAAATGCCTTTGAGTATCTCTTACATTACCTTCTAGTCCACACCATTTCCATTCGCATATTGTGATTCATGTACAGAACATTCATGATCCATATAGAAACTTTTAATTATATAGCGCATGAATCGAGATTATTATTCGTCAAGATCTGTAATAGGTTTTAAAAATATATATAAAATTTACCGAGAAAAATTAAATTAAAATAATAAAATAATCTATTCTTATTATTTATAATATATTATATAATGTATTTTATATTATTTTTTGTACATTTGTTGTTTTGAGTTTAAGCGATATTGAATTGACGAATTAGATTTCTGGAGGAATATAACAAGGTAGCGAACGTAGATTTGCTGACAGTGCTGTGAGCAAATAATTAGGTACGAGCGGCTAATTACTAACGAGCGATACGCGCTCATTACAATCGTATAACGCGTTACAATTTTGTGTGATTAATACGGTTCTTGCACAGCTGCATGGGAAACACAAGATTATATTCGAGAGCAGTGGAATTGATTGGAGAAACAAAATGATTGCTGTGATGATGTGTAATTCCATACAATTTTGCTGACTATCATTAACGATATTGCGTATGCGACAGGCCAACGCAAACTGATGGAATCTCGTTAAAATTGCATTAAATGAGTGAATGTAGTCCGATGGAGTACAAATATGTACGTAATTATTTCGGTTTATACAAGGTAATATTCAAAACACAATTAGTTTTACACGTTTGTTCCATTATAGTGCGTTTTGTTATGATAAGAAACGCAGGTTTAAAAAAATTAAAATAATCGCAACAAATGTAAGATTTAATATACAAAATGGATTTCAATATCTCAAATATTTTCTAAAATCATAAGTCAGTGACCGTAAAGAGTAGCGAGGATGGTCAAAGGATTAATATCGGCTTTAATTTTGGCTTTGCCAACATAGGATATCCAGTTCTGCAAACATATAGCTGCATTAAGATCCAATGTACATACAGTCTCCCGATAGCTTCGCACCGCGTCGCCGCTGCGTCGAGGAAGACTGGCGGTAGGGTGTTCGGGGGTGGTTCTGCCGCATAAAGGGTCGTGGATATTCGACGCTCCGACAGTAAGCGCCGCGATGTCCGTCGGAGACACAACATACAATATTCGCATGCGAAATTTCGTGTCACGTGGCTACGAAACAAGACGTTTCTTAACATTCATACATAAAGATTGAGGAACAATCAAGGATTTTGTCTTATATATTTTTTAAATGAAAAGCTGAAACGTGGCTAAGGCAAACGCGATGTTATAGTTGGATAATATGGATTTTGTAAAAAAACTTGTTTAATTTATTTATGCTGTGCTGATTAAATATCTATCTAAAAATTGAATTTAAAAAATGTGAATTTAAATAAATTTATTTTAGTGATAATTATGTGCAAAATATTTGCAAATAAATCAAGTAAAAAACGCTTGAAAATCATATGGTTGATTGATATGAATTGTATCTCTATGACAAATACAATTGTATCTATGACAAATACAATTGTCGGAGACAATTGCTGATAATAGATTGCTATAAATGCTAGAAAAAGGTATGCTTTAGTAGCAAGTTTTATAAAATAACTGGACCCTATACAATTTATCTAAGCATTATGATCTTTTTTGAATTCAAAACGATGATTCAAAACGAAAAAACATTGCTGAGTATTAAAAAAAGATATGAGATTTCATAATATTTGTGAATACAGTGAAATATTATTTAATATGATCTGAACATATGATTTCTTTTTTCTTTTTTTTAAATTAAAAAAATAGAAAATAATTGATTGAAGTGATTCAATTACTTTTATACGATATATTATAAGTTTAATTGACGTGTAATAATTAAAAAAAAATTATTTTCTATTCTAAACAATTGACTTATTTATTTATCTATTTATCTCCACGATGTTTAGCAGATATTTAGCAGATAAAGAAAAAGAAGATAGAAATTTAGACTTAGAGAATTAGTTTAAAATAAAAGTATCAAAAAACGTTACAATCAATGTGTGCACTCAGTATGCCTAAGGGTTGACTATATTGAATGAATCTTACAAAGAGATTCCGCTATTCGGTTATAAAATAAATATTAAAAACAATAAAACAATATAAACTAAAATAAAAATATACAGCATTATAAAATATAAGTACATAGCTATAATAAAATAAACAACGAAAATTAATAACAATTTTTTCATAATTAGAAAAAGCAGTTACTTACCAATCAAATAGTACATCATGACTGCAATGTTTTGCATTTTACTGACAATAATAGAATGAACAATAAAAGACTGAACAGTAAACTGATATATACAATCGAATCAGACAACCTACTAGTGCTATCTGTTGAATTCACCATGTAATTATCCATAAACAGTGAGTAAGGCATATTGGATACTAATAGGGTCCAGTTATCTTATAAAACTTTTTTTAAATAATTTATCTATCCAAAAATGATAATTATCTATCCAAAAAATGCAATTATGAAATTGTACAAAATATGAGTGTCATTAGAGAATTTTCCAATTTATCATTTATTTATTTATAAAAGTATTGTTATATTATTTTTGTATTTATTTTAAAGTTTAGTTGATATATTTAGTTTAATATATTCGTAATAAGATTTAATATGAGAATATTTTAAATAAAATTATTAAAACAATATTTTGTCCAAAAATAATTATTTTTCATTACTAATAATTTTGAAACAATTTGCTACAAACAGATTTTTGTTTAACCTAGATTACAATAAAATTATATTTATTTTTTTATACTAATAAAAAATTTAAGTTATATAATATTTAAATAATTAATATGTAATATTCATAAAATAATTTAAATATAATTTTTTTATGCAAACTTTTCATAAACTGCTTATTGTTTTTTCTGTCTTTAATTTAGTTGTGTGAAATAGGTGAAAAAATAGTTAATGTGTCGTTATTGAAAAGATTTTCGAAACAATTTTACTTTTTATTACAATGTTTATTACAATGTTTATTTCTTCTCAAAAACTTTATTAAAGATTCTGTATAATGCAATCGCGGCAAAATCTGTTGACATAATAAGAATCAGATTGAATAAACATTGAAATTGTTAAGTTAGTTTCGTTCTACACTCAATTCACGATAAAAAATCGTGATCATATTCAATAAATTTTCATTGTATAAAAAATGATTTTAGAATATATGATAATTTTTTTAATATAATTTTTTAATTTCGGAATCATTACAAATGCGTTATCTATATTGTGAAAAATGACTTTGATATATAAAGACAGTCAAAATTTAAGGTATATTTCCAAACTTATATATCACGATAATATTAGCTTAATTGACGAAAGTGAAAAGAATTTTAATAAACACAGGCATACTAGTTACATAAACTTATGTTGATATTTGGAATTGTCGAAATATCAGTAATTCTATGACATATATATAACCGTACTAAAAACTTAGTTTATAAAAAACTAAATATTCCGATTGATGATTAGTATCTATGTTGATTATAATAGATTTTACGAATTCTGTTCTAAAGTTATCTCTTGACCTTTGAAATACCCTCTACACTAATATAAAAAATTTATACTATAAGAAACTGATATGAACCAATAGAGGTTATATAAATAACTCGATGTCGAGCAAAACTGCGATAAGCTTCTGACATGACATGGAACATGGATGATATTATTTCCAGGTCATAAACTGAGCTTTAGACAAATGGCATGAAAATATAGTTCAGGGTTGAAAATATACTTCCGTTGCTACGAAGACTGAGCCGAATGAAAACGAGTCGTGCACTTATTGTACTTAGCCCACTCTTTTGTGACGTAATTGTCTCGAATAACGTCTCGTTGCAGAAATTATATAATGAAATTGTCTTACCTATAGCAGAAAGTATATCATTTATCGTACATTCTTCTTCGTTTTCATACACATTCGATGCGTTTCTCGAAAGAAAGCGCGGAATTGCTTTTCAGAAATATTGCGAGAGAAATTTAAATTGCAAAAATTAAAAACTCATTTTATCATAATATTATTATATATTCGAATAAGTTTTATCTTTTATTGTTTAAAAAAATTTGATAAAATCTACAATTACAGATAGTTAAATATATATCATTTAAAAATTTGTTTTTATTATAAACAAAATTGTAATATAATTTTATTGAAAGATGGAATAACATTCAATTTACATCTTATTATGAATTGCACAACTGTAGGTAATGCAAAAGATAAAATTAAGGTCTTGTTTGAATTTCTCTTTTAGATTAAGCCAAAAAATTAATTAACATTAATACATTTATTATTAAAATTAATTAACATTATTACATAATGTAAACAATAATTAATAAAAAAATATACCTAGTTTTTGTTTTTGCTAAAAATATATATTAAATAACAATCACACAGTTAATCGTTAACAGTTTTCATATAACTCAGGAGTACGCTGAGTTTTAAGAAATCGAAGTTAACGTCGAGCGAGGCTAAGTTATCTAATGTACGAGAACGAGCTTCCATACATCAGCGAGAGTAACACCGGTACACTCGGCACGTAAACATCGGAAAATAGACGAATCTATCTCGTCGCGGCTCGTAAATCCTCAGTTGGCGGTAAACACGCGCTCTATAAATTGGGCATAAATATAATTTAAAGTTAGTCGATCGTCATGTAATTTGAAATTGCCGGCGTGAGAAAAGGGAACATAAGCTTAAAACGCCCGAGAAAGTGAAAAGCTCACTTATGTAGGTAACATAATCCGCGATATTCTACATGTGATGATGATGGGACAACGTAATCCCGTGATGCGGCGGCGATCGACTTAAAGGGGAACTTAATTCCGCGACATACGGTCTCTGTAAATCGGAAACTTTTTGCCGGTCCTTCTCTTTCTTGTCTCCTTTCTTCGTGTGAAAGGAACTCGTCTCTCCTTCCTTCGATTCGCCCTGCATTATTCATGGAGCTGGGCAATTTCCCCGTGCCCGGTCATGCGAAGGAGAATTAAAAGCGGTCCGGGTTTCATCAACTCGCCGATTGGTTTGAATCGACGTGCAAATTAATGGCTGTGTTATTCAATTGCACAAAAAGACGAGAGAGGATGATGGAGTGTTTGCGCTTACAACAGCGTGAATAGCATTATACAGAGTTTTAATATACAGAAATCCGAATTATGAAATAATAATTTATTTCATAATATGCACTACAAGAATTATATTATAATGTTTATATGGCTTTTGCAGGTTTAAACATTTATTGGAGTTTTTATTAATCTTGTTCATTTATTCGAGATTTAAATTTTGATGAGAAAATTTTGCTCATTAATTTACATAATATTTTTAGAGAATTAATATCGTAATTAATTTTATTTGAATTTTCCTCTACGTAGTTTTATTGAATTACTACATAACACATTTCGTTCTTTGTTTCTAGATGTTGTGCATTGACGTATTATTTGTACGTTATTCTAGATAATCCTTTGGGGTACAGTGTTTCTCATAAAGAATACGTTAGAAAACGAAGCTACGCAAATAAGTGCGAAAGTGTATAAAAGTGATATTTTTATACTATAAAACTAACGCTTTCATTTAACAATGATAAACATTTAACAATGATATCAAAGACAATGGCATTATTGAAATAATTAAAATCGCCAAAAACGACAGCAGAAAAATTCTCATAATGATCAAAAAAAAAGCTTGTCAGAACAAAGATCGCATCACCAGTCTCTATACAATGCTAATTTATTGGAAGAAATCGATTCTTCTTCGAGGCGGAGCATGGCGTAAATTGAGAGAAGACTGTTCAAATTTCGGAAGATATAATATATTTTCCTCGATTTGAAAATGGTACAAATCATGATATAGCATTGGGCGAAAAAGATAGGACTCGCATGTCGATTTACGCGCCCATTATTTGATTCTGGGACTTTTCGACAGTTTCGGTCGATGTTCGGAACTTGTTGCAGCGCTTGAATTGACTTAAGAATGAAAAACCTCGCGATATTATGGGACACTTCGGGAACTGTTTAGACGGCTTATCCAAGCGAACGTCGAAGAAGTCTTGCGAGAAGGCGTCGCGGCGCCTGAGATCCCTGATAGCCAAGGCCAGAAGATGGGGTTTGACAACCGAAGAAGTTGCCGAATTGCCTGCAATAAAGAAGCTGGTCCCAACTCGCGTCACCTCAAACTCAACCCCATGGACAACTTTGGCTATGATTGCTCTAGTTTTGGGCGGCGGTATAATTCTAGCATACATCTGCACACCTTGTATCACGAGAAACAAAACGCGAGGCTGATGTGGAGGAAAACTTTATGGTATAAAGGATTCATTAGAAAATTATCGTTGAAGACAGGTAATTGATTATTCAAATTTACTTTTAAATAATAAGCTATTTTTTAAATACAACTTGGCCTAATAAAAAAGATGTAACGTCGTAATAATTAGAATATTTAAAAAAGAAAAATAGTAATGTATTAGTTTTCGTATAGAAATTCTATATAGCAATTCCTCAAATTCTAAGTTATATTTTTATAAAATTAATAAATTACAGAATTACAATATTTATAATTTTATTATAAAATAATGATTTTTGCAGTTTTAAGAGAAAAATATATTAAATTCTCTGATTTTTTTAAATAAATAGATATTTTGATTATGTAAATATTTTTAACAACATGTCACGGATGAATGCGTATAAAAACTGCGATATACATGTGTGATAAAAGTATATTATATGCATTAAGCATTTTATTTTTTAAATCAAAATCTATTCTTGAAAAATAAATACATTCTTTATATCGTATCGAGTATTTATGCATTACTTTTATTATTAATATTTTTTTATGTAAAAATAAACAATTCTACGAAGAGCTTATATAGATATTATATAGGTATTATATCATGTGCAAAGATGGAATCACATTTAGTTTAATAATTTAACTGCGAAATCAAAATTTATGTTATCATCCCGTTGTTACATTAATATATTAAAATGTATATTTTGTGATTTAATTATCATATAGACAAATCTGATATATAATCTAATATATCTATGAGCACATAAAAATATATTACAAAAGAATCATATTTATAATTAGAATAAATTATTAAAAAATCAGAGTACCTTTCGCATTCAATAGTTAACCAGGAAGGCATTCCAAAAAAAAGTTTTTTAACCTTAGACGTTAACACTTTTAACATATATTAAAGTATGACTATATATTAAAGTATTATGACCAACCGGTTTTATAACTGTATTGTCATGATTAAGAAATTGTTGAGCGAAGATGTTTTGCCTCTTAGACCACAGCTGCTGCATGACGATTGAGTTAAAAAAATGCGGAATTGCGTAAATTGTGGTATTATTGCAGTATTATATATAGATTGTTTGGCTCTAAAGATAGCTTAAATTTGAAGCCGAAACGTATCTTAATTTAATTAAGGGTAATTCTGGCAGATACGCCGCGCTGGGATTTACGCAGAAAAAAATAGAAGGAATGGAGGTAATTTTCCCGCAATTATTCTGTTACATGTCTTTATGTTGTATTAGTATTATGTTATGATTTCAGTTCCTTACTGTTAATATTACTGAAATTGTTGTAAATTGAATCGATTTGTTACTGTAATAAGTGACGCCATCATAAATTAAAGTCTACATAAAATAATTACTGTAGGACGTATAAAAGACTTAGTGATTATTTTATGATATATACATGTAGTGGAATAGTAAAACATGTTGTATAACAAAATACAAGTATTTCTTGTAGTTTTTATTTAGTTTGTTAGCTTGTATATCCCACCTGTTTGGGATATACGGCATTTTTGGCGTGCAAGATTTATGCCCAAAACATACAAAATACGCAGATTGAATTCAGTGCACTAAATGCAATAAATACATTATATGAAATACGTACTTCATGTCATAACATTTGTAATATATGTAGAAAGATTGTAATTATTATTTATTATTTCATATACATATTTACCATTCTTATTTTTTAATAAAACTTTATTAACACACATTATTATAAGATATTGTGTCATTTTATGTCTTATTTATATGCATTATTTGTAAATTTTTCATAAGCCGTACATATTATTACTATATTATTATATACTATATTATTTATTTATATTACATTATTTATTTATTACTATATTACTATATTATTACTATATTATCGTGAAATATGGTATATATTACTTTATACAAAAAGATAAAATTCAAAAAAGATTGATAAAGTCATGTATTAAAATCAAATATTACATCAAATTTATGTATAAATCACATTTTCCATATAACTTTGATAATTCAAGTTGATAATATAAGTTTTGTAATTACTTTTTTTTAAATTTTAAAGTCAGAGGTGTGTGTTTATTATAGGAAGGCTTTAAGTTGTTAGTTTATAATACTTATTTATAATTTTTTTTATTGTTTCATAAATACGAAATATAACTGTATTAATCTTAAATTCTTTTATATCTCAAAATTTGATAATATATTGACACAATGTTAATATCTATAATGCTGAATTACTGTCAAATTATTATATGAAAATTTGTTTTACATAATTTGATGATTGATCTGTAATAAAAATAAATATAAAATGTCATGTGATAATTAGTCTTATGTACAGGGTTTCTCAAAATCATAGAAATCCCATAATAATTTTTCTAAAAATGAAGATATCTTTCTCTCTTTCTCTCTCGGAAAACAATAAAAAATGTGTTCTGATATTATCAAAAAGCTATATGTATATTTTTACATGAGTGCTGATCAACCATCACTCTCAGATAAATACACGAAGGCGGGAGGATATATATGTAACTTATACATATTATATTTATTTATACACGATTGAATTAATCAAGAAAATAATAACATCAATTATGTCAGAAATTTATAAAAGACTTATAAATATCATTTTTTAATAGTTCCGAGTAAATCGATAGCTCTTTTATTAAAATTTTTAGGATAAAAATGCATAAGAATTTGATTAATCGACCTCGCATTATCTGCAAATTATTTGATTTTGCTATCGAGCGCTCATATTGTCAGCCAATTCAATCAGCATTGCGTGTGCCTCGCGTCTGTTTACATGCATCTATTCCATAATGTACCAAACAATTATTATGTTTTATTTAATTAAGATTTGAG
>Ga0157364_1002255_pt1 | contig 17732 bp, 13 predicted proteins | sample AttsexASBM2_FD_111476 | JGI IMG/M metagenome (GOLD analysis project Ga0157364, IMG submission 111476) | Fungus gardens microbial communities from leaf cutter ant in Ribeirão Preto, State of São Paulo, Brazil - Atta sexdens ASBM2 | ecosystem: Host-associated > Fungi > Mycelium > Unclassified ... | reverse complement strand
GAGATTCATATATTTTGATATCATCGATTCAAATATAATATTATTTTAATAAGTTTTTTCTTGCCATTTGTCTTGTAATTTGTATCCACCTTTATTTTGTGCTTATCCTGCCTCTTAAAGAAATCATTGATTATTGTCGACTCCCATAAATGTCGTTAATCCCATAAATTTTATGATCTCAAGTTTAGACAATAGAATTTTATATTAATAAAAATAAAAATCATGTTAGATTTAATAACCATATTAAAGAATTACTAAATGCTTATTCATTGTTAAATAATGTCAAATTATAACCTATTTGAATTACTTTTAATCATTTCTATACGTCGTCATTGCTCATATTCAATATATCATTAATTTGACTAAAACAATAGAGTTAAATTAATCCAATAACAATTTAACCCAATAAAGGTATTAAATTAGACTTAAATTTATTATTTACTAAATGCATCTTACTCTGAAACTAACTACAGAAATGAATTGATTTACATTTTGTCAGACATAGAAGTTAAAAATAATAAAATGTTACTTAATTCTAAGGATTGATTTACTATTGCTCCTTTGATATCTAATAATTGGACGATAGATCAATTAGATTCAAGATCAAAATAGTCACTAGAAAAAGCGATAGAAAAGCAGCCAGTAGGAAGAGAAGTTGTCGGCATTAAAAAAAATTAATTTTATTAATACAGAGCTTCAGTAAAAATAGACGATATTCCCAGTAATTAGTATCAGGACGCTGGTTCATACATGGAGAATCACAAATCCCGCGCGTACGTTCAAAGAGGCAAAAATAAATAGAGCTCATTGAGAATACACGCGTTGTGAAATAGAGCTCAAGGCGATCGAAAATCAGTCAAAGTGAAAACAAAAACGGAAGGCGCGGATCTTCGACAAAAGCGTTGGCACATGTGCATGTGTCACGATACAACGTAATCGATCTTCGTGAAATGATCTCTCGCAGTATATTATGATGATCCTGAATCCTCATGGACGCGAGTCGCCGACGAATGAAATCAAGAACAAGATGAAAGAGACAAAAGGGACTGTACGGTGCAAAGAGAAAGAAAGAGAAAGAGAGAGAATCTATGGCAAGTCTCGACCCAACATGCGTGTAATTATCGGTCAGATCGCTATGCGAACAGATGAATTATAACGGCCGGTGCGAGATGCCGCATTCGCCTCGAGGCGCACTCGCTCGCTCGCACGCTGAGGAATTGACACTCGCAACCGCGCGAGTTATTAATGTCTCATTTGCATCGGCAATATAGATCAGTCCGCTTTGCGACAAGAAAGATTTGCTACGCTCCGTTACTCCGATCGCGATCACGCGATATGTGAAAACGCACGAGCTTCGAGCGGTATTTCTTTCTTTGCGAAAAGTGCGCGTTTTCCTTCAGATTACTGACCTAACGAAATTTTGTGTCAGTAATAATTCCACATTATACATCTCAAAATATGCATCTGAAAAAAATGCGCACTTTTCGCGATAATTATTCGTAATCTTTTTTTTTTTTTAAGATTTTTCTTATTGATCTATCTTATATATTTAAGCTATGCAATCACTATGAGTGACACATTTTTTGTTTGAATTGAACATATCTTCTAGGAAATGTCGAAATGTATTTTGAATTGTAACAAGATATGATTGGATATTAAAGATAGCCTTAAGAGGTTTGTTTTATCATTATATGTTAACAAACATACATTATTCTAATATTGCGGCTAATTAACTATGCCTAGTTCTCATCTTGAATTGTTTTTGAATTTCAAGCGTCCATTAATTATAATAATTTGTTTAATCCTTAACATTCTGATTATATTTCTTATTATATAAATTTATTATATAGGATTATTTAAAATATTATAAAAAATATTTCCAGTCAACACCAAAAGAGTAACATAACAACGTTATAATTTCACACTCAACAATAACTGTTACGTGACATTGTATGTGTTATATTATTATACCTATATTATTATTGAGTCCTGAGTGTGTTTGATGATGAAATTGATGTTACAATACATCACTTTTGGTTAGTGCCAACTGAATTATTGTTATCATTTTACTGAATATATTTAAAATTTAATAAATCAAGATGTACTTTGTTGAATTTTCTGCGAGTTTGTTTGCGATATCTTGAATTTCCTTCAGGAGAATCGTAAAGTAAGTAATAGAGCAAGGCGCGCGTGATTTTGCAATGCTTCAGCGGTAATTTCGTAATACCTATTGCGAAAGAAGGATTCAGCGTGAAAAGTCGTGCGTGGAAGTACAATATATCTGACCGCTTGCAGGGCAATTTATCCACGCCTTTGCTGATAAAGCATTGCGCAATGAGCGGTGCTCTAGCACCGGATAAAACGGTGAATCAGATAAAGGCGGGGTGCTCTTCCACGAGGAGCGTCTATAAATCAGGTGAATGTCTGTGCCCAGTTGGGCATGAGGGCCAGATGAACTGAACGCGCGGGTTTATTAATTAGTCCCGCGGATAAAGCCGTGTAACAACGTGCGTCTTACGATCTTTTACGCGCACGCATTGTCCCGATCGCGCGCCGTGTCAGTTATACCGATTGCCTTGATACAGCGACCGGAAATGTCGGCGGTAATGTGCAACGCCGTGTGTTTCGTATTTCATTTCTTACCGCAGCCGCAACAACCGCGAGCCGTAACAGAGCGCGATATATCCGGGACCGCGAATTGTTGCGTTTTCAATGCGCCTCTGTAGGAAGCGGGATGCTGCACTTGTTATCTCGCGTCATCCCCGCGCGCGACGGAATATACATGGGAAATCGCGATCGAGCTCTATTTTCATTTCGCGCGCATACGATTGGCTTAGTAGAGCCTGCAAGGGAATGCACGAGAGATTCGTATCAATGCAGATTAGATGCTTTTCGTTTTTTTTTCCTCCCATATATTCCACAAACTCTGTTTTGATTTACGATTGCATAATAAGTTCGACGAATCAAATCAACACACCATTTATAAAATCGAAAAAAATGTATTTGAAAAATTTGCACATGTGAATATTATTAAACATTTAACAACTATTATTATTCTTTGATATATTTTAGTGACATAGAATTTCCCTTTTTGAATACTTAAATTTAAAACAATTTTTTTTTATAATTTTTATAATTTTCAAGTTAAGACAATCTTCTCCTTCAGACAACGGTATATGTCGGGCATCTTCGTATCATGAAAGCTGCGCTGATTCTCATGTCAACGACATTTAATTCCTCGCGTGTAATACCAAATTATATATAACGGTTTACTTGGCGAGAGCCTGGTGGTCCGAATGATTAAAAACTTGCGTGATTAAAAATGGATGAATGAACTCTCTTTCTCCATTTTTCTTTGTCGAAAGAATTGTTCTGAGAACTCTAGGGAGAAAAGGGAAAAAGAGAATTATTGCACCTGCAAATCGACGAATCTCTTGTCGACGGATTTATCGTAACGGAGTGCAGAACATGACAGGAAAACGTGAATCGATATATTTATTTCTGCGTGATTCCATTTGAACGACTTTTAAATCAGTCTCTTACCTTCGTAACACGCCACCGAGAAGACTCGCGTTCAAACATTCTGGTGGCGACAGTCGTCTTTGTACCTCTGCTACCGTAACTTTGTACTTGCTGGTGCTGCTTAGTAACGATAATCGTCCTGGAACCGAACAGAATACGTCCGATGGTTGCGCGTTTCCGGTCAACATAGCCTTCTCACTTCTGTCCGAAGGTTTCATATCTGCAAAATTAAAAATGTGACCGTTAGAATGATCTTAAGTCTTTAGAGAAATCTCAAGCCTTACACTAAGGCCCCTATTCTCTAACTCTTAACAGGTTTTATACAGGTATACATAATAAAAAAGCTGCGCAACGACAATATAATGATATTGTTACTATCATAAAGAGTTAGAGAATAGGGACCTAAGATTTATTTGGCATATATCTATTTTAGAAATATTACAAAGTAAACAGCGTTCGTAGAAAATGTGAAGAAATAAAAATGAAATAACATAATTAATCATAATGAAAAAAATTCTCAAAATTTTTAAAATAACAAAAGCACACACGTTAGAAATCAACGCAAAAAACGATATATATTTTAGGTAATTTAATTTTGACAATTAAGATAAAATAAGGAACTGTCTGCACAAACAAGAGCAATACGTTGAAATCTTAAAACGTCAATAAACAGTAGATGAAATATGTATAAAATATTTAATTCTATTAATATAAGAATATGAGGACATCCACTTAGTATTATTTCATTTTAGGAATACTATAAAATAGATTATCTAGGTAAATAAAGAAATAAATCAATAATTAAAAGAAATAATAATAAAAAAATCTTATTTTCGATTAAAGGATCTTATTAATAGTGTTTAATAATATGCAAATTCACATATGCAAATTTTTCAAAATTTTTTTCCATTTTATAAATGGTGTGTTGATTTGATTCATTGAACTTATTACGCAATCGTAAATCGAAACAGAGATATTGGTATTTCAAACTAGATTGATCATTAATTTTAATGATGATGATGATAAGCATTTTAAAAATCAGCAAAAAACTAAAAATAAAAATAAAATAAAATAAGGAGCTATCTATAAATAAAAATAATACATTAATAAAATCTTAAAATAGCAAATATGAAATATTTAATGGATATAATTGCCCAAAAAAGAATGGATATAGTTGCTAAAGGAAGATAAAATATCGTTAAGCTATTCTTCTCATGTACTACTTAATTATGTTATTTAACAGAACTTTGGTACAGGTTATTCTAATCTAATCATGTTGACATTGCGTGCGAATGAATCGCAAGGTCGCTAGAATATCTCGGCAAGTGAATGAATACCTGGCATTATGATTAATACACATCGATAAATCTTCAATTTGCACACTCGGTCCGACTGTTCTGGATTCCTCCCGTCACATTATCATCGATAAGCGATCGGTGTAATGGCACGATTTAGTAGTTCTAATAAGCCGAAAGATTTCCAAGAATTATCGAGCTAGTCCAATTTTTTTTATCTAATGAGTGTCTAAACGAGTTTTATTAATCGAGTTTGTTATACTCTAGAAATGAGAAATGAATTCCAATTAGATGATCGGTATATATCGCGTATCTTGCGATATTTTTCATGATTTACTCTGATTTTCGCCGTTTTCTCGACAGAACGATAATAATCAGTTTCTTCGTTCATCCAGCGACGGAATGCAATAATCCAGTTAAGACTGCCGTATAGTCCATTCTCGTAGGTCAAAGTGAGAGATTCGCGACTCGGTGAAGCAAGAAATACCAGATCCCGATCCGAAATTATGTTATACAATCTCCCTCCTTTCCTCCTCTTCCTCCTCTTCCTCCTCCTCCTCTTCCTCCTCCTCCTCCTCCTCCTCTCTTCTCTCTCTCTCTCTCTCTCTCTCTCTCTCTCTCTCTCTCTCTCTCTCTGTATGTATTTATGTACAGTTGTGTGTACTTGTATTTGCATGCGTAACCGTGATCAGGGCAATATCTTCGGCGAATATTTTAAATTCGTCCGTACCGTTCCTGTTTTAGCTCCTATGCATCGAACAGCCCCGCATTATTGCATCCTTGCCCTGGAATGCTTAATATCGTGCCTTGGGGCCCCGGACAAAGCGCGTTATTACATGGCAAAGAGATGGTCAACTTATAACTCAACGGAGCTCTTCATCTTCGCCGACGCACAAGGGATGTATCTTGCGACCAAGTTTCACATCCCGAAATCGCTAAACGAGAGACATTTCACAGACGAAAGTCTGACTTAATCTTTTAATAATTAAGAAAAATGTAATTCCTCGTGATATAAGAACTTCTCTGTTTAAAGAAAAGTTCGCTACTAAATGTACAGGAAACGTAATATGGTATATAATTTAAATGGCATAATAAAAAAAAATTAATCCTGTGTCTACGAACAGATAAATTCACCGTGGAATATTTATTGTCTTAATATCAGCTAACTATCGCTACGTTTTGCTTGATACATCACCGAGATTCTCGACTAAATGCACCGTCATTCAACGAGTTAATGTCAGCATGTTATGACAGATACACGAGGACGGCTCTATAAATCTAACCGATAGATATCTCACGGCATTTTTACCGTGCCGTACTATTCCCGCTCTATCGCTCCCGCAGCGCGACTGTTGTTCATTTTGTTATCCGTTGAAACGTAAACGTCGTGATTGCGACGCGTCGAGTTGTGCACCGAGAATGTACGTCGCTCGAGAATACGAACGCAGTTTGATATTCAGAAAACATCGTCGTCGTCGTTGTCCACATCCTTACCGTGCCGGACATCGCGGGAGAAAGTAAATAAGTTGTCCGTATTATCTATGAGTGCCGGAATCGATCCATGTCGATCCATGTCGATGTCTCGATCTCGCGGGTCAAATAGGTAATCAATTTCTGTGCGCACCAAATAGGTCGACTTGTCGAGTTTATAAATTATAATGTTCGAGAGGAAGCTGCGATAGAAAGAGAGAGGGAGAGAGAGAGAGAGAGAGAAAGATTTTTGCTCTCTCTCTATCACGGCTTCCTCTCGAACATTATAATTCATTAACTTGATAAGGGGGACCCTTTTCTCTGTCTTTCTTTCTTCTCAATAGATGTGTAACGGCTCCAAGTCGACATTAGTCGATATAATTTGGTAACGTTGAAATGATGTTAGCAAAAGGAGAAGAGAGAGAGAGAGAGAGAGAGAGAGAGAGACAGGAGAGAGGAAGAAAGGAAAAAAACAACAGACGTACACACTTGCACATCAAACATGCGTTCTTTCTTCGTTTCCTTCTCGGCCTGATATTAGCGGATATATTAAGTATAGGTTTTATATAGACAACATTAAAACAAGTCTTTTTTTCTCAACGTATATCTTAGCACTTAAGTGAGACGTTAAAATTGTCTTCCTTTTACCCTTCACACGATGATATATTATCTTTCTTTCTTTTCATCTAATCGCTTGTATTTTTATCGAAAATACATACTGTCGACTGACCTCGAGTATTGTTACTTCAGAAAGGTTTTAATCTTCCTCGTTCAAGATTCAAGTACTTTATTATATTTTTATACAAAATATTATACAGTATATGTTTTTGTATTATGGACTACAGCTGATTGCAAACGCGATGTTTCATTATGCATTCATGATTGCATTATGAATAGATTAATCATAAACAATTCCAATTTTTCTATCAGATATATGTAGAAAATAAAAAACATGTTTCAATTTTAAATGAAAAATGTATTTATCTGAATTTTATTTGTAATATTTATAATAAACTTGTGCATACAGGTTTTAATTTTTAATTTAATACATTGCTAGATAAGAGAATAAATTATTTTATTACTTTAACACATGCATATTGTCAAAGTCACATTAAAAATGACAAATAGATTTCATGAAAATATATATTATATTTTTATATATTATATATTATATTTTATATATTATATATTATATTTTTGTATCTTTTCTCACATTTATAACATATATACACACATGCATACATTATATAGATTCTTATTGAATTATTTATTCGATGTTAAAAAGGATTAACAAAGTACGACCTTCCGAAATACATATCTAATAAATTACATGGAATTCACAAATGTAGGATGATCCGAACTGCTTTCGCTGTCATAACCCGGGATCTAGTATATTCGCCGAATTTACAGTTGCGTCTAATTAAAATTTTGCAAATTTATTGAAACGCGTAGTTTCCGAAAGACAGTTACGATTCAGTTCGTCAAGTACCAACGGTGGCACGTACGCGTCGTTAGAGAACATCATTTAGAGATGCCTAAGTGCTGCGAGCATTTCTAACCATCCGATGTTGCTATCTCGAACACTTATCTCGATTCCAGTAACGGTTTACGAACGTATTATTAATTTATTTAATGAGAATAGCTCAGGCTTCGCTTATTTTCCTCGTCGGGTCGGCATCTATAGTGCAAAGCGTATATAATTATCGTGAGCTGCCGTAACCTTTTGCCGTGTGAATTGCGAAACCGTTTCACTCATCAGACGAACAACCATTATCGATCTCTTTATCACCGTTTAATTATTCACTCCTATCGGGTAATTCGATAATTGTAACAGGAATAAGCGAATTAGTAAGACTTTAGGATTGAATAAATTACGATTGATCTCGATTGTCGTACGACACGCGTATTTTAAATTATTATTACGTGACACTATCGTGACAAAATGGACAAAATAAAGATATTTTTTCCTTTGCCCCCATTTCGGAAACTCTGAGAAATAGAATTCCAGCAAAGACTAATTTTGAGTATTCAACAGTGAATTACATCTATGAGTGCGCGAGTTATCAAGATAACAATTGCGAATGCCATATGCTCAGAGATGTGCTCTGCTTCTCTTCGTGCAACGATGCACTCGAGTTTCTCATGAAATTCCCATCTCAGACCCTAAAGTAGATAGTGCTCAGGAAAATAATACTAGATAATTTGTCAACGTGTTAAGGTAACGTTATCGCAGATGCAACTTGCAAGCACAGTGCACAGCCGAACGGAATATCGTGCGGTTTATCCCTCGATTAATAATTGCAGATCGGCTCGATAAATTGTGTTATTCAAAATAATGTTCGCCCGCACGTAATTTGTATATGTATCGTTCGCAATTATTCATACCATTTGGAGTCTCTCGATTATGCAGCAACCTGAATCACGCGTGACCATGACACAGGAAGCACTTTACATTCTTACATCTTCGCGTTCTTGTTCTGTGTTCCGAGAAATATCTTCGAAGAAACTTATGAGAAGAACTCATGAGATTTGCAACACGAACTTTCCTCCTCTTTCGAGAAGCGTCGAGCGGAATAAGTGAATAAAAATTACTTCGAGTGCATCGGTCTTTTCCGCATTTATATTGTAAAATAATGCAGCATTTTAAATTTCTCTGTTAACACAATATAAAAGTTCTCTTCTACGTTTATTGTAAAATAACAAAACATTAGATTTTCCTGTTTAGAGAAATATAAAAAAAGTTGTGATATTGCGATAAATACTACTTTAACATAATTGAATTTAGATAGGTTTTTAAATTTTTCTTATGTCTTTGAAGACAATAGAAATGATTGATACTCTTTTAAAAGGAGCAATCATTTCCAATCTTTCTGTCACATTATTGAAAGCGATATAAAATAAATACAATATAAAATATATATTTAAATTATAAGGGAAAGATTTACTTAATCTGAGTGGTATTTGCGTTCGAAGTAAACCTGTATATATATATATACATTTTGAACTTTAATAAAATTATTAGATAAGAAAGCAAAGTATCTCATTATTTTAATACGCATATATTCATAGGTACTAGGAAAATTTAAAATTACATTTATAATTAATCCAGAAGTAGTAATAATTTTGTAAATTACTAAAATAATGTAGTATATATGAACTAGCTTATAATTTTCCCAAGTCAAATTATTGTTATTTAATAAACGATCAAAGTTATATCTTCTACATTATTATTAAATTTATCAATCTGTATTAAATCTCCGTTAACACCTATACTTCCTATTATATTAATTAACGTATTCTATTATTACGTAATACAAAATAATTCCTCTGAATATTCTTCTGAATACCTCAGAATATTATTACATGCAATTAGTTGTTCTAAATGAAGTTCTTATAGTACGTCGAGGTTATAAATATTAAGTGATTTGCAAATATATTCAACATAACTAGGAATATGTATCATTAAAAACAGATTAAATATGTATATCAGCTGAATAACATTGTTAGAAAAATTTCTAGCTTGGTAATTGACAATATTATACAATTTTCTTACATATTTATCTTAAGCATGCTTAATATCGTTTTCAATCATTCTTATTACATAATTGAAAATACTCTGATAACGTCATGAAAATTACAACGTGATCTTATCATGATGGATAAGGACAATTTCGATGAGAGAATAAACGCTGCGAGTAAAGCTTGAGATTTATTTATAATCTTAACGAGCGCAACTATAGGTGGTGTATGCAAGCGCAGTAAACAAATCTCGATTTACATAATCGTTTCTAAATTAATCCTAATTAAGAGTCGTCTCAAATGCGTGTATGCGTGAAAGAATTATTGCGAAATATAGCGCGACTGCAACTATATGCTCATCGACGAAACGACTCGTAAAACCATCGACCGCGAGTTATAAGCCGTGGGCGGCTTAATTAAATTCCACTTGGAAGTCGATAGCGTGGAAAAGTGATAAATCGATGCAACCGATCAGCTGCTCTTCTCATCGCCGTCGGCTGCTGAGCAACAGGCCGACAGGTAGTTCGCCGTAAAAGGCGAAGCTGTCGCGTACTAGGCGCTATCGTTAGAACAACATATTGCAACTTTACAACCGTCCCTAAGTGCAGTAACATTGTCGAGAGTCAAAGGTGATGACAATAAGCGGTCGCTTAGCCGTCAACAAGAGCTCTCAACGAAGGAGTCGTTCGCCATTTCTATTTTATAGTTCGCACGAGTGGGGGATCTTGTTAAATAAGATAAATACGATCCGCAAGGTGAAATCGGTGCGGAAAGGTTTCGTCGTCCGTCAGCGCGATAAATGCGCGTCTGTTTGTATGACTTAGTTCATCAAGATTGTTGGCTAATCGGTGCTCATTCGTTGAAACGAGTTTGAATGGGAACGTCAAGATGATACAATGTAAAAAAATATTTTGTATTTATGTTGGAAACAGTCCACTCAATTCCTTGTTAAAATCTTATTCGAGTTAATTTAACGCAATATGATGATATTATTTAAATGTTTTATGTTATTGTATAAATTGATATTCAATATCTCTTAATATAAAAATAACACAATTTGAGTAAGGAGTTGGAACAAATAACATAAAAATAATGCGTTTTAAAATTAAATAAATAACGTAAAGATTTCTAAGATGTACAAACAAAATACATATAATTTTATATAATTTTATATAATTATATTATATAATTATTATAATTGTATTGAAAAAATATGCTTCGACCGCGGTTTACTTACAAATATAATATCAGTATTACTTTTTTTTTATGTAAATTTTTTTACATAATATTTGTATTTATACAATATATTTTTATCTTGTGTTGAATTAACACAAAAATTTGAATGGACCATTTTGAACATGCAAAAGTTTAACGTAATTTTTCCAACTACCATTGCGTCAGAAATAATGTACGCGGTTTTATTCGAAAATTCAGCTTAAAAATAAATTTGTCGAAATCCTTGTTCAAATTTCAGATAAAACTTTTGTGCTCTAAATTCTTTGGAATGGAATCTCACTCTAAAGAGTGAAAATTGAGCCAGCCTTAAAAAAGAATGCCTCAATTTTCAATTTTTAAGAATGAGATTTCATTTTTTCAAAATAACAATTCACTCTAAAAATTTTAGAGAGTAATAGAATAAAATTTATTATCGAAAAATAAGTTTCGATAGGAAAATGATGATTGAAGTCTGCAAGTATTTGCTAAAACCGACAATCACGGTAATAAATAAGAGAATCTTCTATGAAAGGGAGAAAAAAGGGAGAGAAAACATCGAAGATGAATGTACCAACGTGTCGGCGATCCTGACAAAAGATGCGATACTTGCGAGATTAGATTCACCGCTCGCTCGCGAACCTCGGTTCGATCAAAGAAAGATCTCAGTCGGCGGTTAAGTAACGCGAACTTACGTCCCGTACAACGCGTTGCACAACAACGCGTCGGCCGGTTTTGATCGCGGCCAGGTATTCCCCTGTCATAGAGCGTAGTTCATAGAATGTCTAACGAGATAGATCATAAACAACAATGGTCTAAGACGATACGAAGGCGGAGATTCGCTCGCTTCGTTCGCTCGCGAGAACCGCTCAGAGAACCCGTCTGTTCTCCGCTCGCATCCACCATTCAGCCGACTCGCCGTCGATTGCCTTCCCGCTTATCTCACTATGGGATTTCTTTCACGTTACAAGGAGTCACAACAACTGCGACTACACGATAGCCAAGGAAGAAATTAATCGTTTGCGCGGGCATTCGCGTGCGCGCGGGAAAATATACGTCGCTAGTGCATAAGGAAATGTAGCAACGCAAATGTGAAGTTAAAAGCGATGCCTGGCGACGCACCGCATTTATTATGGAGCTCGCGTTATAAATCGCTGTCACTTTTTCTTCATCTCTCTCTCTCTCTCTCTCTCTCTCTCTCTCTCTCTCTTTCTCCGCTTCGTGAATCGTGAAACTCAGTCAGTTTCATAGAAGAGTGACATTAACAAGGTAACATTCTCGACACTGCCTCGCTGATTGCGAACTTCGGCTACGTCGCAATCTAAGTGTTTGTGTCCAGCTATTTAAACTGCATTGTGCTTGTTCCGGACGATTTCACCGTATTCCCATCCTAGATAGACGAGCCGTTATTTCCAGCATCTGAGAGAAGTCTGGCCATATAGACACATATGTATGGGTTCGTTCACTAGTACGGTTCCACAGGCGTATTCTCGGCGGTTAATAGCGATTGCAGGTCAGGTCGGTGTAATTTTCATTCCAACGGAAGCCATTGAGAGGAGACTACGGCGACTGCGAGGACCGAAACACGTTGGTCGCCAATGAAGCAACTGCGACGGTGGCGAAACACGACAGTTTTCTACCAGGTGGGCATGCATACGTTCTCTCAGAAAACCGGTGTGGTCGTGAGAACCATGCAAACATGCGATAATATGCAGAATGTATGTCCGGTACAGAAAGAGGTTAAGGAATTCATCACATCCGTCGATATCGCGATTGCACATCACAATTAATAAAATATAAGCATAATATTATCATTAAAGTCGCATCTGAAATCCATTAGATGACATAAATGTAGGTTATCATTAAGTGTGTCATAAAAATAAATAATAACAATTCCATTTTTTTTCCGCAGTTAAGTTATATTATAAGAATTTGTTTTTTTAATTCTCATATTTGTTATTAAAATATTCGTTTCGTTTGTGTCAAAAGAATTAATGAATACGATATGATAGACTAAATAGACATATACAATTTTTTTGTTGTAACTTGGTAATTGAATTTTATTGCATTCTTTTGTTTGTAAAAAAAGTTTTTTATTTTCGTTCTTGTTATTATTAAAATATTCACTTCGTTTCTATCAAAGAATACAATCAAGACACAATTGAATATATGCAACAAAATTCAAAAAACATAAGTAAATTTTCAAAAAATATAAGTAAATTAAATTAAAACGTCTATGATAAAGTTGAAAACTGAAATACAGTATCTTAATTGAATTCGATAAAAGAAATAACGAGATAATAACATAATGATATGTTAAGACGAAGTAGCTGCTTCAATTTGATCGGTAGCCCGTCAATGAATGAGCGGTCGTACGAGCCTTTCATTATAAAATCGTGGATTAAAAAATAGAAGGAAAGGAAAAGAAAATGAGAACATCTCTTTCGATCCAGTTACTTTCTCGTGTTGCTTAAGTCCGTTCCGTTTCATCGGCATGTTTCTCCGAACAGAGCGCCGTCTCTTGAAATGTGCGCTTCATTGATCTTTCATGCCGTTATTCTCTACGAGCCAATAAGATAATGGTGGTTCTTGTTATTACAGAAGAAGCATTAGCGAACAATGTACAAAGGCAAGCGTACAAAATTTAAAAAGACAACGATAATAGTATTTAATGCAGCGTCGTTTAATCGATGTTGATTTATTATGTTACAAGAACGATATATTCTTCTTTCAATTATCCTTGAAAACTCACAAATAAGTTTAATTTCACGTTATCAGAAGCGTATTATTATATTGATAAAAAAAAGAAAGGAAATCTTGCAGTATTAGAAATTTTTATGGACACAACATGTTCAATATCTTGATGTGTACATCGACATATAATTTCTGGACATATACATATAATTCACGTCTCATTATATAGGAAGCTATTTAAAACAAGTTAATAACATTGGTGTAATAACCGTTAATATAATATCGTGTATGGGTGTCACTTCTTGTAGAAGATATAATGATGTCGTTAATATTATTATATACAACGATACTCCGCTGACTGTAATAAATTAATTATAATAAGGTATTAATAGTATATTAATGGGAAAGCTATTTGCTTTACTGGTTTCTTTCAAATTAAAAGGAATACGACAAATGAAAAGTATGTCAATTAGGAAACCGATTGACGAAATGCCTCTACAATCAATATATTCGCTCGATGATTGAGCAATGACGTGGCTTGAAATGTTCATTTAGATATACAGATAGCAAATTGATATATGTTCGTGACTTGCAGATAGTACGCATTAAAATTGGCGCATGTCACGTGCAACGCCAGGATTCATTAATATTACATAAAAACAATTATCTCTCTTTTTCTCTCTCTCTCTCTCTTTCTCTCTTCTTCTTTCCTCCCTCTTTCTTTCTTTCGTTATGTTATTAATTGCACTTCTTCATTCCTATAGCAATTGCTCAAGCTGCACTTCATGTTCATACATTACATGTAGTCAATCCTTTCTTTAACAATCAATGAATAACGATGGAGTCTAATACAAAAATGTATCCAATTTAAAAACTAAATATTAATTAAAAATTCCGAGAAAAATTACTGTGCGTGTCAAAGCAATCAACAGCATTCCTCATGCTCTATTATCTAAATCGCAAAAATACGTAAAGAAATAAACGATCGCGAAAAAAACCTTAATTACAACATTAAAATAAAACTTCGTCATGCGTTACTCAATGTTTTTGCACTTATTAATCTTGTACATAAATTTTATTAAGATTGTAACGAGAACGTTACTTTTGTCAAGTTCGAGCTTTAAATGTGGGACTGCTCAGTTAAGGGACATAAAGAGATAGGAAGATACCAGATCGATAGAGGATTCGAATATCAATAGAGGAAGCAGAGAAGAAAGAGCAAATTGGCAACAAACGTAAACAAGCTGAAGACAAATAGACACATCGATGTCCGTCGTTAATTCATCCATCGTTGTAAAGTTAGAGAAAAGAAACTCTCGTCGATCTGGCGATTCGTTATTATCCACAGCCGCGGGCTATTTAGAGAAATCATTTCGTGCGCGAGCGATGCAACCGTCCCTCCGCGTCCATGATTCTAATGAGAGGCACACTCTCGGCGGCGCACGCACCTACATATGATTTATTACGCGATTATATAATGTCGATTATTACGACGGTGTATCGATACACTATAAATTGATATAGCCGCGGCACTCACAGAGTACTGACAGGCGATGCGCAATTATTGCATCTCGTGGATTTTGCAAACAAGTGCTCTCGTCAAGCCTGTAGATCCTAGTCTCGTCAAGGATCGCGTCAAGGCTGGATCAGCGATCTTGTGTAATCTTTTTGATGAAAAAAAGGGGTCTCTCTCTCTCTCTCTCTCTCTCTTTCTCCCTGGACGTAATCTATGAATAACACATATCTTCTGTTTTATTTCAGATAACCACAGAAAATACCTATGACTTATCCAAATTGACTTACAGTTCGTGCTGTCGTTTTTTTTTGTGTGACTGTCTATACACCATCATGTATACAACGTGATATTCTATATTTAAATATTAAATAATTTGAATGAAAAGTTCAGCGCGGGTTATCCGTGACACACATGATACAAAAAAATCCTGTTATTAATTATATATTAGAATTGGGTTCTGGCAAAATGAGTTAGTTTTTACATATATAATACAACTTATAATATGGTGAACAAAAGATATCATAAGAACAAAGCACAATAATGGATAGTTTTTAAATTATAGTGTAAAACTAGTAATTACAGAGTATCTTTAATACATCATAGCTAAAATTAAACTGTCTATTATTGAATTTTATATCTAACGCAAGCATCTTTTGTTCATTAAATTACAAGTTACATCATATATGTAAAAATTAACTCATTTCATCGCGAACCAATTTCCTATATAATTAGTGAGATCCTTTGTTAAGAATATCTCAGCGGTAACAACGATCATTTTGAAATCGCGTGTAACGTTCAAAGCTCTTGTATGATGAAGTTATAACAAATGCTATTGTTACATGGATCTTGTTCAATCCATGGACGCTTGTATTGGATCCAGATGAAATTAAACTTGACTTGGGACTCGCCGAGTTTGCGATCACTATCTACGTCGATATGTCATTTAACGCTCTGTAGCGACGACTTCGAAAAAAAGGAGGAAACTAGCCCGAACAAAGTTCAGAAGTAGCGCGTCAGCGTGAAACAATTACTGTTACCATACGTGACTGCTACTATGTGAAATATCTCCATCTGCGAATAGCCTTGAGCGCATAGCCCGAGTCGTTCAATACGTGCGTCCTGGACACGCACAAATAATTTCCTGGGCAATCAATGCACCGGAAACTTAACCAATCGACGCGTACCAACGACTTCACTTACTTCTCGACCTTGATTGGTTAGCTGGTGTGACTGGGGTGTGACTTTTCGGCCGTGAAGGGACTTCACGCCGAGAGGGCTTCTGCTAGGCAGAGATCCACCTGGCCCCCGGGGCAACTATAAGCAACGTGGTGATCGTTAATTTCATTAGGGGCTGATTTTAGAAGTTTAGCTGCCTTTATACAAAGATGGTGGATGCCCTCCATTCGGAAGGGACCACGCGCGAAGGGCCCGCCTGCTGAACAATAAGAAAGGCACTCATACTTCAGTATTTGAAATTTGGAAGCGATCAGTGTATTTTTCTTTCAGCGCTTCTGCATGATTAATATTATTTGAATTAAACTCATTTTCATGATCGTATGTTTAGTAAAAGATATATTTACGGCAAATGTGCGAGGGAAGATTGTTATCATAATCTATCAATCTGCCATCGCAAGTAGAAGAATAAAGAATGATTATCATTCGCGAGCTCGCGAGAAGCGGCAAAGTGGAAATATTGAATAGTGCGAATAGAAGAGAATCATTAAAGTCGCATAGCTGTATCGTTAGTTAACCTTTTTTGAATGATTAATTACTTTTGATTCTTCTCACGGCTGAGCTGCGTAGATAACAAATTGATCCATACAAACTCGTATTGTAGAACATGTATTGCCTTAAGTAAATTAGCAAATACGATATACGTAGTGAGAAAAGACTTTTGTACTTTTGGATACGCCTTCATATATCGTAAGTAATAATTTTTGAAAAAGAAGTACATCAATATATTTTTTTAAATTAGGTTGTTAGTCTTAACTTTCTCTTTCCACACACTACAGCACGACTTACAGAATCTTTTTTTCTCGAAAACAGATATCGACTTTTAAATTATTTTCAGTCTCAATTTCATCACGCGCGAAATAAATTGTTTTTCAAGAATAAATTATGTAATCAAAACAATGGTTGTCAATTGTTTCAACTGTTGTAATTGTTATGATTAAAATTTCGTAGAGCATTATCGCTAGTAAAAGAATTTGTCCGTCCTCGATATCTTGTGGTGAAACTAAACTGGAGCGCGTCGCCTTCATCGAGTGACGGAGCCAAGGTAAGCCACAATAATTGTATAACCGGCTTCCGAGAAGCAGAACGTGCTCACAGTTAGCTATTATAATATCATATAATATGATACATCGATATTATATATATATACATATATATAATACTGTTAACTATACATTAGTATATTATGTGTGTGTGTGTGTGTGTGTGTGTGTGTGTGTGTGTGTGTGTGTGTGTGTGTGTGTGTGTGTGTGTGTGTGTGTGTGTGTGTG
>Ga0157364_1002254_pt1 | contig 17732 bp, 7 predicted proteins | sample AttsexASBM2_FD_111476 | JGI IMG/M metagenome (GOLD analysis project Ga0157364, IMG submission 111476) | Fungus gardens microbial communities from leaf cutter ant in Ribeirão Preto, State of São Paulo, Brazil - Atta sexdens ASBM2 | ecosystem: Host-associated > Fungi > Mycelium > Unclassified ... | reverse complement strand
TGTAACCAAATATTTAATTAATATTATAATTTATATATTGATAATTATATAATATGTTAAATTTATATTAAATATATTAACAAAACACCTTATATTGCTCGTTATTTGGGCGTTGATCTTTTAATTGTTTTGCATTGCAAATTTGTTTATTTATATTCTTGTCTTGATAACTAAAATACATAATTACATAATTCAGTTAATATATATCTGTGTAATATATAACTGTGTAATATATAAAACAAACATAAACGTTTATAAGAAAGACTTATATTTTTATCAAAAGCTACTTATCGAAACTTATTATTTTATCATTAAGGATTGCGCTTCAGCAACATTAAAGGAGATCAGTAGTATAGAAATGTCAATCAAACAATTGTGGCAAAATAATAATAAGCGAATAGATATTAATCATATTCATGCTGTCATATGTGAAAATCAATTCTGCAAAAATAGCAAACTCGCAATCGTTGCGTTTCACTATTTCTAAATCTATATTCGTTGCACTGTCGAGGGATATAATGAAAACATCGAACCTAAGAACCATGACTGCAACCATTAATTCTTGCGTCTTCCATCACGATCCTCACAGCAATCATTAATTCTTGCACCTTCCATCTTGTTCGTTCTGAAGCGATCATCCTAGCTGCTCGGTGATGGTACGTAAGACCTTTAAATGGAATGGTTAATGTATTACATCTTGAGCCACAAGTGTTGTACGTTTGACAAAAACGTGTCTTCTAATCTGGCTTATGCATAAACAGGATGTATTGTTTACGCGTCTCAGCCTCTTTCCACTATATTTTTTATACTACAATATTTTTTATACTACACTGAAAAAAAAACTTGGCTGCATATAGCATAGCGTTTTTAATTGATTGCAGCAGCCAATTAAAAATGCTATGCCATTTAATTTGCTGCAGCAGCCAATTTTTTCTTTTAGTGTAAAATGCACGCGATAAATATTTCTAGCGAATATGCTACATATAAATAGATATTTGTCTTCGAGATATACACAGATCGCAACGCAATTAAGTTTTGGGCAAACAAAAGTACATTTTCGTTCCGGATATAAGACATTGTACTGTATGCGTACTTGTTACATGGCAACGCTGATCACCAATCAACAAATCTACCCGCGGGTATCACAGTCGTATCATTAATCATTAATATTGTAGGTATCGGATCTCTCCGGATAGTAACTCAAAAATGCATACACAGTTAGTCAGACATAAGTCTAGCAAGTGTGCGGAAGTGCGATGGAAGGCGCATCTCTTCGCTGCTTAATGTCGTGATTGCATTTGTATGGATCTGATCGACCGTCTACGTTGAGAGCAAGAAGTTAAAAGGACGCCGGAGGATCATGAAGTTGAGATCATGGTGTAGCCTTCGCGAATATCTTTTTTACATCTCTGAGAAACTAAGATGAATACCGGAGATCTGCCACAAGTCATTATATCTGTGTTTATTTATTTGATTACAACGCTCCAGATACTTCAGCTATCTGCCGTAATGCAACAGTTTGCATATATGCTTAATGAATACTAGGTTGTAAAATCTCTAATGTGTAGTTTAATAATATATCAAAAAAAAATTACGCAAGCGGGATGCTTCCGATAATGGTAAAGTAAAAACTTTTCAATTATAGACAACTAAAAAAGAAATAGTTTTTCTAAAAAATTAATCAATTCTACAATTTATATTAAAAATGTAATTACATTAAAATGAATAAGCTATAATTTTCTTAGGACAAAAGTTCTTTAGGGATGACGTTTTCAAGATGCATAAGTCATCACTCTTAATTTTTATATATTCAAAAGAGTTCTCATGTTTTATTAATATATTAATAAACATTTAAAAATTTTTTTATATGTTATGCATTTTATATTAAAAATGTAATTACATTAAGATAAATAAGCTGTAATTTTCTTACAGGATAAAAGTTCTTTAAGGATGACGTTTTCAAGATGCATAAGTCATCACTCTTAATTTTTATATGTTCAAAAGAGTTGTCATATTTTATTCATCTATTAATAAACGTTTTAAAATTTTTTATATGTTATGCATTTTGCATTCATGTTTTCCTATAATTTGTAATGCATTATATTTAATATCTAATATATGTACTCTTTCCATGTCACTCTTCACGTCATCTGCTAATTTTGCTTGCATGGAAGATGTGGTTAAATCATTCTACAAGAATTTCCGCGAGAGAAGAAGGTTACTTGCATCGTGACGACCGCAATGTTTCCTTCCTTTTGGAGAATATTCAGGATACCCTGAACGTATTATAGTATATTAACGCGAAACGATTATATTAACTCATTTCTTAGTTTTCTTTATGACTTATGCAAGCTGTGTAAAACGCACGTATAATCATAGAAATCGATTCCTGATAATATTTTATTTGACCGGTACATATTATGTAAGTATGGGGCAGATAACGAATCACGAGTTTGCAACTAGCTATTACTCTTGACGTTATCTGCATTGAGTTTCACCTCCAGACGTCGATATAATATTTATGTAATGTTGCATCTATTTGATTAATCTTCCAACTATTTCTTCTTCAACACAAATAAAAAATCAGTCGTTGAATTGTTTATCAGCAACATCTTAACGAAAGGAAAGTTTCCTCCGGTAAACAGGTTTTGCAAATATATTTCTACGAGAGGTCTCACGACGGGATGTACTGCTGCTACTATTATTATTATTATTATTATTATTATTATTATTATTATTATTATTATTATTATTAACGGCTGTTTGTTGAGCGTAAGCAAGTGCATGGCACGGTTAATAACAGTTATTATTCATCGTTAATGGGTAAATTAATCTTTTGGTATGAGATTACTCGATAGACTCTCGATCTAAATGTCGCGGCACGGCACGAGACGAAGCAAATCCGTGGCGTCTTATAATATGACGCAACAACATTGTGGAAATTATTCGCGGCGCAATATTCTAGGTATATAAATAATCGTAAAGTCTTGATAAAACGTGTAAATTTCCAAAAAGTATGTTGAATGGAATAATATCATTTATTCCATTTATTCCATTGTGTACTATGTATTTGTGATTAAGTTACTACATTTACAACAATATGTGTTTTACCGAGATGTAACTTTGGCTAAAATTATCAGGAGTGTGATTTAGTTGTTTGAGAGTTTTTTTCCTCAAAAACTGATTTATTTAAACAACATATCACGTAAACATTTAATAACTGTTAAGATCAACATTCTCTGGCAAGTTCTGAAGAGGATTATGCTGCATTTTCATCCAATAATGCTTGCAAATCTGCATTTTCCAGCTTTTATCGTTAACATTGAAATTTCTTTTAAATCGAAAGAACCAGTATTCACATGTCTTAGGACCACTACACACAAAATAAACATAGCATAAGACCGCTGAATCAATGAACCAACAAAAAGACGCCACATTGACATATGATGTTCATTTCATGTGTGGCTCTTAATGGATGGAGCAACATCACCACAAGTTTCTATCAGAATTTTATAATCTTCGTTTTCTTCTGATTAAGCAACGCATGTCGAAAATGCTCTTTAGGAAGCTCCATTTTTTTATAAATACGATGTTTACTGCATTTGTTGTTAGTAAAAGATCTTGTAAAACCTTCGAAACTAAATCACATTTCTAATAATAATGTAGTTTAAATTGCAAATATGAAAGCTTTGATATTTTATGAATTATGTGTTCTCTAATTAATCATTATTATAGTTTTATCAAGTGTGAAACGATTAATATTCATTGATAAGAAAGGCTGTAGAAAAAATTCATGCGACTTTTTAAATATATTAACAAATTTTGTTGTGTAGTTACGTAGCTTCAATTATATTTTTAATATTTAACATTAAGCGATATCTTTTGATTTCAAAAATTTATAAGACAAGATAAATTATTAAAACTAATTATGTATGTTATTAAAAAAATAATAAATTGCAATATGTAATATCAATTTTTAAAATATTTCTAAATCTACAGTTCTAAATTTGTATGCAGACAGCGATTTCTATTAATTATGTACCACATGTAGAATATACAAATATAAGATCGTACATTGTTAGTTGGTTGCGTGCTCGTTTGCTATGTGTATCCAGGAATTGTCCTATTGTCGGAAATAATAACTCTCGGAAGCATGAAGACCTCGAGAACTTCATGCAACCAAGGTATATCTAATTTAACTTACGGGTTGAAAATAAGCAAATTTTACAATCATTTAAAATAACGTTTGTATAACTAAAGTTCATGTATATATCTATCATATTGTGAAATTTTATCAAGATAATAAACTCTTATATTACAACAGAATAAATTAACAAAAAGTAGAATGTATTGAGAATTTGTGTGTAAGTATATCGTGTAACTTTTTGCATTTTAGAAATACATATTATGTTCTATAATTGAGTGATATTTGTATTTGCAAGTGAAATGAAACAACAATTATTGTTTTTATCACTACTTAATTTTTTTATGGTTAAACCGAGCAAAAATTGCTCGCAAATGAAAAAATTCGCATAATATACATATATATATATATATATGAGTGCAAGATTATTTTTTTTAAATTAGCATATCTTTTATACATACTTCTAGTGAAGGAGTTGAACAGAATAACTCATCGATATGGAAAAATGTTGGTGATTCATTGGCCACGTACGTCTCAACTATCTACATGCATATACAGGAACTAATGGAGAATGTGATTGAAGTTTTACATCTTGTTTTTTTCTCATACTTAGACAGTTTATATTGGATTAATGATCGCGTCCTTGACTTCACAGTAACACATAAACTTCGCGTATACTTTGAAGGCGAAGGTTGCAGTCGACGTATTATCTAGAATCTGGAATAGTTATACATGTATCCTCAAATGTCAACTGATGCGAAATGAATTATTACAATTTGTTACGTAAAAAAATAAAAGGCAGTTATTGGAAAAAACGTATATAATATCGAACGTGACTGGAAATTGTCATTTAACTACATATCATAAATTATATATTATTAGACTTTTATCGATGTGATAAATGATTTTCCTTTAATTTAACTTAACTGTCCTTATAATATATTATATATAGATATTCTAAAGCGAGAGAATAATTGCAAGATAAATTATATTAATTTTATATGATTTATTACTTATGTCTCTATGTAAGAGAGAAGATATAGTCTAAAACCGGCTGTACACGAATAGTAAAATGCTGCATAGAAGTTGTGTCAATTTGATGCGCGTGCAAGCATCCAGATGATAATGAAGCAATGTACGTATATACGTGCGGTGACTTGACACGGCATCGCAGTACGTTTGTGTGCATTGCTTCATTATTATTTAAATTCTGCTTAAACACGCGGCAAATTGACACAGAGTCTACAATATCTTTTTGCTACTTGTGTGCAGCCGAGCGAAATGGAATTTTTCACAGAATCATTATTTAGAATCACACGTGTAGAACACAATAGAAATTTTTATACTAAATTATGTAAAACATTTTAAGTCACAAGCAATTCGTTATGCATGAATTTACAGATGTTTATGTTGTTAATATATTTATATTTCTGTATGAGTATATGCATTGAGAAATATCTTTTTAATATATATATATATATATATATATATATATATATGTATATAATGATATAAAAAAATCTCCTTTTATCTTTATTTTTGATAGCAGCAACTATTCAATGTTTCATTATTCTAAATATTTCTTTAATAATACTATTTTTAAATAAATCAATAGATAAGTCAATAGGACTAACAATCAACGTTAAACTAGTGATACGTTGATGGTGTAGAATAATCTAATAACGTATTATAATCTATGCATCTTGCATGCATTGAATGTACATGAGAAATCTGTCAGAAGATGATGAGAACATGCGTAGTCTCTTCCTATACTTGAATTTTTTGAAGTAGATACTCAGCATTAGACTAATATACGCATCTTCAAACTTCAGCCATATGTTTATACTTCACCACGTGTAGCTTTAACGATGTGTTACAAAGCACTGCGCAGTTTCTTTCTTTACACTTTACAGTTTGTTGAAAAAGATGAAAAAAGAAAGAATAACAATTTATATAAAAGAAATTGTTTATATTATATTTATTGACATATAAATCCAAATTGTTTATTGAAATATACATTCAAAGAAAAATTATAATTTATTGAATTCAAGTGAAAGGATGAAACAAAACATAATAACAAAGGAGGGTAATGAACTCGATGGTTGTGTTAAAATAATGTTAATTGGTTTTAAAACATATAATAAACGTTAAGAACATATTGTCTGACAATTACAATTCTTGACGCTTTTAAGGGCTCGTCCTTAAAGTAGAAAGTCTTTTTACAAATTGTATTTATAATTACGGTTTTTTACTTTAATTGTTCCAGCTCGTTTAAATTCTCCTATGTATTGATCTGGTGTAAGTACCATGTAATTTCCACCATTGTCACGCAATAATCAACTGTCATAACTAACATCACAGTTTATTATTGCATACAATTACTAATGATATGGTATATAAAATATGCTAACAAATTAATTATAAACATTCGATTTTTTAATCAATATTCAAAATCACTTATTCGTTTTGGGTAAGAACTGTGTGCACGTAATCGTGAAATATAATGCGTTTTAAACGAGGAGAGATGTCACGATTACGGTCTGAGGTCCAATAAGGATACAATCGTTTGCGCTTTAGCTTCGACCCATAAGAAAGCGTAACACGCATAAACATGTCAGCTATCATAATTCATCTCTCGATAATGATAACATTTCGGTATTCATCGACAAATCTAAATCACGTAGAGAGTACTCCATTATTTTTCCACATTGCTCCGTTCATCATGGACTGGCAAAGCAATTCACCGAGTTTGAAAAAACGTCACGATGATTCATACACCGCATTGCGTTATAGGTACGTTTTTGCATGAGAGCCAGACGGACTGGGGGTGCGAGGGACGTTGGATGTCGTTGGCCTGTTGTACTTCCTTTCCCGTAGGTCCCGGGAAGTCTATTCAGAGGTTGCACCGCGACGCGACGTCCAGCATCCACGTAGGGCCCGAAGCCGGAGCGCGTTCCACGGTGATTACCATATTGCATGTCACATTGTCGGCGCACCCTATGAAGGAGAAGCGAGGCGGAGGAGGAAGCGAGGAAGAAGAAAATGAGGAAGAGAGAAGGGCCAACGAGAGATGGCAGCGGCGCAGAATGGAGGAGAACGAGTTGAGGATGTGGACGCTAACCGCATTGCAATATACCCAAGGGCACGACGTCTATAAACCACCGCAATTCTATCTGCATCCCTCCTCAACCTCGTATAACTCTTGCCGCTGGGATTAAGCCTTTTATAGTTGTTTGGAGCGGCGGATCTTGCCTCCAACCCTCCATCCCACTCATCTTTGTCCCCGGCTCGCTCTTTCTTCCGCGACGTCCATACGTTAAAGTTCCGTTTTTCTCTTCTTCCATATCGAGAGTGCTAATCGTACTCTCGGCGTCACCTTTGGCGCCGCTACTGATACTCCGTTCGCCATCCATGATCCCTAACACGTCGTTTTCAAGACGGACACCTGCGTGAGCGTGATCGGTAGCACGGTGCAGAAGATGAGCGTTGTGATCGATGATATGCAGGTGTTACGTCGCGGTAAAATGATTGCAAGCTGTTAATTTTGCATCCTTCAAAATCTCTTCAACCAGGATTGATGAGATCATATATGTAAATGTTTCGAAGCTTAAAATCTCATTAATAGCTATCTGCTGATTGCATAGAATTCTTTATCTGACTTAGACAGAGACAGACTATAATAGTTATTAGACTATCTGATACAGTGTAGAGATAGGGGAGGGGTCAGAGGAGGGAGCTTATGATAGGAAACGTACCGGTCTTGAAAACGTCATAAGCGGAACGAGAGAAGCAACTGGCGCGACGAGACTTTCAATTTAATATCTGGAGTTTTCTTTCATGTGTAGTGTACAGCGAGAAAGACGTTCTCACGCGGCGAGAAACGGGTAATTCTTTTATCGCAATATCCTGCCAGATGTGAGATGAACGGCGCAAACAGGGTAGAAGTCAGGAACAGAAGAAGGGTAAGGTGAACAGGTACAGCACGGAAAGTGTAGAAGGGCTGGCTTCGTGAGTAAAAAGCTGGGAATATGTATACGTCGACCAGCAACTTTGCCAACACTTTAATATCTCACGAGTTTTTTCATATTCATATCTCTCAGTCTTTATATTCTTCATCTTTTTTACGCGTATACATGCAAGGCGCATATTTCTTCCTGTGCGTTATGTTCACGATCAAATAGAATCATTTTTCACGAATCATTAAAAAATGAGGTGCCAGCCACAGGCATCTTTCCATCGAGTGTAACGGAACGCGGAAACATCGTGATCGACAGAGCAGCACAAGAAAGAACTCGAAAGAACGCGAAGCGATGAAAACGGATTGAAAGTTGAAAATTAATGAAACATATACAGTGTACTTTGTACAGTATAAGTACAATTGTAGCAGAAAGTATAAAGAATTATCTTGAGACAATTCAAGAAAGATCAATAAATATTTATGGCTTGTACTTAAAGTAACGTTTTTAAATAATTCAGTTAAATCCGTTTTAAGACATAATTTAATAAACAGATCTGGAATTAGAAAAAGGGGAGAGAGAGAAGAATCAGTTTGATATTCGTATTATATTTTTAATTCGTGATAAGGTTAAATCGCGACAATTTAATATAATTTTTTTCGATTTATTTAAATCATACAATTTCATTCTTCTCTCGAATAAAAAAAGAATTATTTGATAGTAATAAAAATTAATTTTTATAAAATCCGTGTTCAATACAAGATCAACATTATTCTTAAATTATAAGATTAATGATTCTTTTAAAGGAGTAATTGACCGTCCGTTATTAAATTGATTGATATTAAAAGAAAGAATTAATTCGATTTAATAAAATAATAAAAAAATTTTAAATAAATTCTTCTATTGAATAACGATAGTTCCATTCTAAAATACATTCTCAAATGGAATCGATTATTTTGAACGATGCTAATAAATCTCCAAAACAAGAACTATATACTAACAGTTCACACTTTATCAAAATAAGTTTGAAATATTATATTAAGAAATAGAATGTTTCATGTACATCATTTATTTCATAATATATTAAATATTTTGCAGTTGCAAAAGTATATAGTCTTGATATATAATGTTTTCAAATTAATTTTGATAAAGTAATTGTTAAAATAACGTTCAATTCTATTTGAGAAAAAATGCTTTATACTAGAAATATTATTATCAATGAGAGCTTTTCTTTAATTTTCTTATTATTAATATCAAATTAATTCTTTCTTTTCATATACCAAAAAATTTAATGAATTTTAATAAATATTTGTTTCAATAGTACTAACAAAATATTTACTTACAGTAAATAAATATTTATTCAAAATAAAAAAATTATGTTTAAATCAAGTATATATGTTTACATTTAGTAAATATTTCATTAGTACTGTTGAAACAAATATTTATTAAAATTTAGTAACTTTTTTCAGTGTATACCAATTTGATAATGATATATGTTTTGATATGTACACTGTACATTGTCGCGTATGCCAAATCACTACGCATTGTGTTATCATCCGTGCGATGAAACTTAAGCGAGCAAGTAATGACGCGAGCTACTCCGTGTGTTCTCGCATTACTTATTGTCATCTTTATTGAAATGTGATCATATCAAGTATCGGAAGATTTGAAAAATATAAATGATTGTTTCTTCTAATATTATTTCCTACAATACATTTCGAATAATTAAACAACTATCAGCCTATGCGAATAATTAAGTTGCGTCAATTAACAACAGCCAATGTATCGATTGTTTATCGAATCAAGTATTTTATGCGAATAATTCATTTCATATAGAAATCAAAACAATATGGAATGAAAATTGTATAATGTTATCATTTTATCGTGATATTTAAATACACGTGTAAACATTTGAAATATATTAAACATACAAAATTGAATTTCGATTATATATTTCCAATGATTACGTCTTAATTAGTCATCAACTCAACCTTATTAACCGCATTGTATATTGTGTAGTATCAATATTTTCTTTTTTTGATTATAATTGAACTTTTTCAAATTGATCAGCGAAATGATGCATTTATTTAATAAGCATAGTATATTAAGCGTATTTTATCATTTGTCATATTTATTAATTGCATAACAAAAATGCGTAATTTATACATTCTCTGATTTATTGAAACTTTTTGCTGTTTGAAATTTTGATAGTTATACTAATTAATGAGATTTGCAAAGTGGATTATGAAGTGAATTTTGTATTTTTTCCGGATTATATTCTATCTATCGCAATGTACAACAATAAAATACTCGATTAATGTTAGGAATACCGTGTAATTATCCTATTTTGTTGATTAACGCATGTAATTCTTCGCGTGTTTTTGCGAATGTTATATCTACGAATGCAATGATTAAAACCTGAAAGGAAAAAGAGAAACAATTTTTCAATGTAATCACAATTCTATGCTATATATATCGTATCGATAATATATTATTTTTTATTTTAAGATAATGAACCTATGTTGCACGACAGGTGCATGAAATATATGTATACATGTATTCGTCAAAAATATCGCAACATAAATTTATACCAAAATTTTGTTTGACTTCAAGTAATTGTAACTGTCCGTGAAAAATCATATTTAAATAACTTTTTTCATTCTCACAAGAATAAAGTTCGTATTTTAAGAAGCTTTCAATAAATTTTAAATTCCTTCTTACTTTTCCGTTCACTATCTTTTTTAAAGTAAGGACGTGTTATATCTTCAAAGGATTGCCACACCAGTTTGACATACTTTATAGAGTTTAGGAATCCGGACCGAAACGAAATTGGAATTGAAAACTGTCTTAGAATCTTTTTCTTTTAGTGAATCGAAACCGTATCCAAATTTTGTAAAGTTTAAATATCAAAACCGTATCAGAACCGATAACATTTTCTTTTTCATTCTTTATTCGGTTCCTAATCTGTAATCTTTATCTTTGTTCTTAATTTTTGTTCTGTCCCTTCCTTCGTCTAAGTCACTAATGTTCAATCCAGTACCATCGTCAACTTTTTTAGCAACTGGAATGCAAATATTTCCAACATCATCTCATGATATAAAGAATCTAGCGAGATCGCAAGACATATTTAAACCTTTTTTAAGATATTAAGATATAAATTATTTTTTATTTAGATCTTCCTTATCAACATGTTGCAAGAATTTATTCTAAGTTATGAAATTCAAGAATATATGTAGACTTTATGTAATAGGTAAGATTCATCTGTAAACATAAAATAAGTTGTAAGAAAGGAACGACAGAAACGTTTAAAATAATGTTTACGTAATTTTTGCTCAGAATCACGTGATCAGTTGCTGCCTCTTTCCTATTAAAAGTATTAGGCTTTTTAGATTGAATACGCTTTCTCTCTCTCTCTCTCTCTCTCTCTCTCTCTCTCTCTCCTCCTCCTCCTCCTCCTCCTCTTCTCCCCTCTCTATCTTCTTAATAGAATAAATTGAAAGAATAAGTAGAATAAAGCGAATAGAAAAAAGAAAACCGTAAAAAAACCGTAATTTTTCAGTTTACTTTACAGATAAAAAAAAAATCGAAATTGAAAACGAAACATTTATTTGATATTTTATTAAATTGGAACCGAAATCGAACAACCTTTCGGATTCCTGGATGGAGTGCAATGAAATTTTTTTGCAAATGTCATGATAATCATCGTAAAGTATATTTTCTTGCAAATTAAGAAAAATAAAGCTTTGTACGATTTTTTGTTGCGGCGTATCATAGTTATCCACGCATTTTTGTTCAATTATTGTTAACATTAGCATTATCTGATGCGATCAAGGGGAGGTTGCCGATGTCTGATTTTGCGCATCATACGTATGTCGTGGGCGCACGCGTGTGTGTAATACTAAATTACGTATCAAATGAAGAATATGAGAGAGAGAGAAAGAATATAGAATATAAATATATCTCACAAAGATTTATTATTTTGCGAATTAGATGATCTAATAGGATAGCACAAATATTGAATCCTGGATTGGTATAATCGTCAATTTATTCAACATTTTATATTCGAATTATCGAGAGAGAGAGAGAGAGAGAGAGAGAGAGAGAGAATGCAAGGAACTTTAAATATTTCAGATAGCGTAATTGAAAACATCATGAAGGAATAGAGATGTAAAAAAACGGTAATTTTGACTTCGGAGAAAAGGATCAAGTGAAATATTAGTTGTTTTTATTATAAATAACGATATTTTTGACCAAATTACAAAAAATTCATGAAAAAACATATAGTTATTTCAACTATTTTTTTGTAATTATTTGAATGACAGATATTTTATATTTAAAAGCTAAATAAATGATGTTATTAATACAGATAATACTTTATAAACATAATAGACTGTTTTGTTATATATTGGTTATAATTGTACTCTATATTTTAATTATTTTGAGACAATATTCCAATATAATATAAATCAAAAGTAATTAGAGATTGGTTGTCTCACTAATTGTAATCACATTATACGGCAAAAACAGTGTCAATTAGTCTAGTAAAGTATTATTTATATTAATAACAATATAAAAACACTTACTTAACTTTTCAAATTGAAGTACAGTATAAAATATCATTTAAATAATAGTGAAAGCTAAGGTATATTTATATGGTCACATCATTTTACTATTTTAACTTTTGTAACTATTTTTTACACAGAAATTTTACGGATAAGTGCAAAAACTAAATTCTGGAACAATAGTACAAAAGTACAGCGTTGAAATCGTGAAATGTAAAAAAAATATTCGAATAAAAACCTATCAAAACCGAAAAAAGCCAATATTTCCCAAGTTTTTATTTTAAAATTCTAGGATTTTTTCTTCGTTTACATCTCTATGAAGGAATATCATATATTAATAATTTTTATTAATTATTTACTTTTCGTTGCACAAACATATATATATACAGTATATCTTAAGAAATATCGTATTATAATGTTTGCATATTTTAAATTTGAATAGTAATATATGTATGTCACAGTTTTTGTTCTTTAAACAAAGATAGTTGTGATAATCTAGTCCATACCTTCACGTACGGTCTTGAATTATACATAGCATCGTATATACAATCGCTCCGGGAGACGTAGATTTTGAAGATAATGATATAAGTGCCCCAAAGGGGCACGCCTCGTTTATACTTGCGTATGATCAGTGCGAATGTAGACGAAACGTGGACCGCGATTAATTACTTCAATTACATCAATCGTTTTGCATCGTATTACGTATGACATAATTTCTAATCTCTGTATACGTGTATCAAATGACACAAAATCGTTCTATTGAGAAATAGAAATTTAAGAAATTACATATCCACCGGCAACCATTAACATAGAACATTATTACTGCATGAGTTAAATAAAAAAGTCAGGTGAATAAGTATTCTATTTTATTGATCGTTATCCGAACTTAAATACATAAATATTGATACGATCTTTCATCAGATCATATAATTGTTATTTATACTTGGAGGTTCATAAATTCGATTGTCGCGAGCGTTGATCGTTTTTTTAGAATTTTAATACCTCTAAACTTAAATTAATTCTCTTTAGGAAAAAGGATATATATACTATTTTCACTTTTTTCATATTACAGTTGTTACAGTGTTTTCTGAAGATCTTGAAATCAGCTATAAGAATATGTAGTAAAAAATGAATTTTATTTAAAAAATTTTAGATAACCTTGATCTTAAGAACATCTTCTCAAGGTTCAATCAATCAAGATTACCAACTTCTTTCCCTGTACTACAAAACTTTTGTCTGAAACAATTTTCCATATAATTTTCGAGATATTTCAGTTAAAAAATGGGATACTGTATATATTTAATGATATAATAAAAAAAAACTATGTAATTTTGATTCTCATTCTCAAAACCACTTTTATAAATTTTCATTCTTTACATTTTACACGTTACTGCAAAAAATCAATACCGATTATAGCGAGGTATTTCTTTCTACAAGTCCAATGATCGATAACCGTCACGCTCATTGAGCTTTCGCGAAGATTAATTTCAAAGAAGGGATACAACTGATATATCAAATGATTTTGATGTCGGGACAACGAACGAATGGCCGATTCGCTAATGACTGCAACGGTGAAACATAGTAGGACTGCTGGTGGCTGCTGATACGAAAACGTCATTAACAGCATTTAAATGCGCAGAACGCCTCAGGCATGACATGCCATCGCCTAACGAGCGAGCGGAAGAGTTACGACTGACTGCCACTGCTCTGTTTACGTTTACGATATCACGACAACGTTTACGGGCAAAGGAAATGTTCGCTATTAGCGCTGGATTACCCGTTCGTATGGCAGCAACACGCTAATCCCTATGATTTCTGCCTTCTCTTCCGTCCTCTCTCGCTCGCTTATATGATATCCTCTTTGCATATCTTCTTTCCACCTTCGTACCGGTTGTTCGCCTCAAGGTCGAACTTTTCTTCTCGCTTGATGTCGGCATGCTTTCTGAAAGTTTCTTTCCCTTTCATTCCTCTCGTTCCTTTTCTCTGCTTCTCTCTCTCTCTCTCTTTTTCTCTCTCTCGCTTTTTCTCTTTCTATTTCCTCTTCGGTCTCTTCTCTTTCTTCCCCAACCTCGACAGCACCAGGAATATTTCCTTCTCTTGCACGGCCGTGTTCTTCCAGGTATCTCGCACATCCACCACGTGATTACCGTAATTTTCTCAGCACTACGTCATGTTGCTCTGCCTTTTCTCCTTTTTGATCCTTTCGACGACTTGCGGAAGAGAAATTCGCAAAGAATGTGTATCGCGCAATAACGTTTTTCGAAACAGATCGGTAACTGCGGTTGCAGTTCCATTCTCTAAAGTTATCTGTACGACATTACTGGCTTTAGTGATGTATAACAATTGAAACAGAATATAATAACGAATTAGGTTACTCTTTAAAATTGATTTGTGAATTTTTTTATTATTAGGTATTTTCTTGCGTAATCTTAAATATTGATTTTTTTTTATATTTCTTTCAATATTAAGTATCTTTTAATGATGATATCGTAAAATTTTATCAGTCTATTTTTACTACAATTTTATTAAAGTACTCAAAATAGATACCGAAAAACAATCGTTATGCTTCTATTTTTAAAAATTATTTTAGCAAAAAATTTTGGAAACATAACTAAAAAAATGAAAGCTTTAAACAGTCCTAAACAGTCAAGTTGGATTTTTATGCTTAAATAATTCGATGTGAATTTATATATATATTTAATCATACAAATTGCGCACCGAATTTAATTTTTAGTGATAAATAATTTTCTTGAAACATAATCCTAATTATAATACTATTATAGTAATTAAATTGCCAAACAATATCGATGCCCATAGGTATCTTAGAAGGATATTTATAATCCAACACTAATAAGTATCTGTAAATAATTTTATGAATTATTTATTTCATCAGAAAATTTTGGAAAGAAAACACATATAATAATTGAGACTGTTTAATTAACTCTTCTGAGAAAATCCTTTATTATAGAATATGTTAACAATATTTTCTTTCGAAAGTTTCCTACTGAAACAATTCTTTTTAATAAATATGATACAGAGTAACAAAATATTTTTCGCAAATTGTAAGATTTGTGTCTCCGACCGATTAATTTCGACGTTCGAAACATATAATCGTGTTTGTACTTTTTCAAACAAGATCTAATTCCCAACTATTCCATACGCTTGTTTCCGTTTTTCCGTCCTGAGGTCCCACGTTAGATGAACAAGGCTACCTTCGGCTTCCGCGGATCGTAGCTTAACTCGTGCTCGTACGTGTGTCATTTGCGTGAGTCTCGCCCGTCGCAACGTGTGTTTTTCCACGTAATGCTCCGTGAAACGGGCAATCACGTTGCATTACCGCGGCCATTAAGCGACCGCGCTGCGGGGCGATGCAGAAAACTACATATGTCCGACTCATACTTTGCCTCTCGTGCGGGCCGCGCAAAACGGTTGCTGCCGAGGGAGAAGAATCGGGGCGGAGAAGAGAAGATACAAGTAGCCATTATTAATTCGTGCGTCCGTTTCCTGCCGGGTGCGCGCCCTTCTCTTTTCCCGACGAAGAAGAAATGATCGCCCACTTTCTCCATTCCCTCCTTCCTTCTTTCGCTCTTTGTCTCTTTCTCCTCCCCTCCCGTTTTCCTCTCTTTCTCCAGCCCTCGACCTTTCGCTCTTACTCCCGACCTCTCGTTTGCGTAGATTACGACGATGGGCGACGTTGTGGATTCCAGGGGCAATGGAGTGTTTCATTGTTGCTTCGCGCTTCCGCTGGCGCTTGTACACTTCGTAAATCCCATCCCTCGTGCGCCGTTTGCGAAGAGATATTCTCGCGGTTATGCGAACGCGAGAATATCTCCCTCTTATTTATCTAGCGGATAAATAGTGCTTCAGGGACGGGTGGAAGATGGAAAGTGGCACAGAAAGAGACGTTGGAACACCTAGAATTTACTAGGAAACTAATGCCATTTATTATTGCAAAATGTCGGGTACAAGAAGTTATTATACAATTACAATTCTGCGATCGTTCACTCTTTTTTATTGTACATCGCTTTCCTTGTGATTAGTAGCACTTAGATCTTTCACGTAGACATCGACGATCGTCGATTCCACCAATCAAGCGGGCTTATTATTGAACTCCATTTTTGTCGCGCGCTTATTACTGAACGAGTGAATTATCTCTCGCAAGTTTAGACCACGTATAATCTCCGCATAGCTGATGATACGTGCGATACATTGAGATAAAACCGATGTTAACGCCGCGAAACTTTATTACCCCGAGATCTGCTTCCATAGCATTCCGTAATGCGTTCTCTGTGATCACGATCGCTTTGGTAATCGGCTTGGTAATGTAATGAGTATCATTAAGCGACATTCACTTAATTCAATTATTATCGTATCGCTCTCCACACGCTCTCTACTCTCTCTCTCTCTCTCTCTCTCTCTCTCTAATACGTGCTCCGGTATAAATTCTGCAATCACGATTAGAGCCGCGGCTTGACTAATGCGCTGAGGAATTATTCTATTAGAGCGGAATCACATTAGAGGCTTGCCGTCTTAGAAAAATTCTCGGCTCGAATGTACCTACAGTTAATAGGATGTCTATTAGGTGCATGAAGTATGTTGCGACGTTTGAAGCACACAACGCGTCCATAATCAAGGCCACGCGGTAAAAAGACATAATGCTTGAGGGGGATTTACACGCTCGATAGTAATGCGTCTCTGATCAAACAGTGCATTATGATTTATATACAATTACTGTAAATGTTGAATGTAATTGGCTTTACAACGTAAAGGCTTTAAGAGATCTTGAAAAGTCGACTTATTATGTTTTTATGCTTGAGAAAGAGAGTTCTTCGTAACATTTTATATGAAAAAAAAAAAAAAAAAAACGCTACAGTAAAACTTTCACTTTTACACATTTTAGATAGAATGAAAACCATTTTATTTTAAAATTTATCATTTTTGTATTTGAGATTATAAAAAAAAGAAAAAATTTAAATATTAATGTTTTAAAAAATTTTTAATATTTTTAAAAATTAATTTTTTTCTTTTTCTTTTTTTTTTTTTTTTTTTTCATATAAAATGTTACGAAGA
>Ga0157364_1002253_pt1 | contig 17735 bp, 9 predicted proteins | sample AttsexASBM2_FD_111476 | JGI IMG/M metagenome (GOLD analysis project Ga0157364, IMG submission 111476) | Fungus gardens microbial communities from leaf cutter ant in Ribeirão Preto, State of São Paulo, Brazil - Atta sexdens ASBM2 | ecosystem: Host-associated > Fungi > Mycelium > Unclassified ... | reverse complement strand
TGTACACGCAGGTAAGTCGAGGAGAATCATGTGGCATAGCGTTCTTTACAATCCTTGCACTGCAAACAGTGCGAATATTGGTGCCAAAATATGGATACGGAAGAATATAAAACATAGAAACAATCACATAGAATTAAATGTTCTATCAATTATGAAAGAAGCGTAGGAAATTTTAAATGAGTTTTTCTCGAAATCAGTTTTTCAAGACGATGTACATAATTTCTCAGGCTACAATTGACGGATTGATTTGCAATTTGAAACATATATACAAGAAATCAATATTTTTCGTTTGACCGATTTTGTTAATAACATTTGTTTCTAAAATACAATAATGTCAAAAAATGTATCAAAAAATTCAAGCATATGTATTTCCGTCAATTTTCGAAAAAATGGAAAAATCTTGGTCACACTATAATTTATGAAAACATTTCGATTTTTTGTTTCAGAATAACCAAAATAGAATTATGTACATCGTTTATCGGTGCATGCAAAATAATTTTATGCAGATTGCTGTATTTCTTTGCACAGAGGATCAATATTTTTTAATAAAATTTGCAACATAACAAGTTCAATATATTAATAAAGTGCCAAATTACAAGTAGATTGCATTTATACTTTTCCCGATTTAAACTCAAAAAATCTTTAGCTGGTCAAATATCTTATCCCCTTAAAGTAACACATTACGCATTTATTAGTAAATGATTGAAAACTTGAAAATAATATAATTTTGAAACGTAAATTTTTAGATTAAATGAATGTACATATCTCAATTTAAAATATTATTAGTCTTAATTTTATTGAAATACGTTTTCAGAATTTCCAATTGTAACAGCGTTGTTACATTTTTTGTATTAATTTTTATAATAACAAAAAGGTTCTAAAGAAAATTAATTAAACAGGAAAAATGCCAATCAGAGTCAGCACTAAATATTAACGTATGCGTCAATAGATTCTTTATTATATAATAATTAATTTATACATTTTGATTTTCCATTTTTTAATCATCCTCAATACAATACAGATTTAATTACTAACTTATTACATAAATTTTCAATAGTTATTGCAAAAAGAATAATAAAATTACGATAAAAAATTACGGTAAGATGTCAGTTTTACAAACATGTATAAACTTCTTGCAAATAGACTCATATTTAAATCTCGTCAGAAATAGTCTGTATGATCATGTTATACACAGATTATTTCTGACGAGATTCAAATATGAGTTTATTTGCAAGAAGTTTATAAATGTTTGTAAAACTGACATCTCATCGTAACTTTTTACCGTAATTTTATTATTCTTTTTGCAATAACTATTGAAAACTTATGTAATAAGTTAATAATTAAATCTGTATTGAGAATGACTCCAAAATGAAGAATAGAACCGTTTAAATATTTGTATTACTTCCTTAGTATATTCTAGTATATCATCTTAAATGTCAAATTAACATAAAATTTGGATGGACAGTTTGAAAGATGTGTTAAATTTAACATAAATTTTCCAATTGTGTGAAAATTAATCACACTAAAACTAATTATCTGATATTTCGACATCCACAGAAATTCACGAAGATACGTAAGTGCAAAAACTGTAAGTGTCACAATGTATCATCGTAACTCTCTAGTAGAATCGACATTTCGGAACCCCACCGACTATCATTGATGCTTGTCCATGCTATTTTTCTGTTTCACTTTTCTCTGTTGGCTTTTTTATTCGATTTTTATCCGAGTTTCTCGCGCGCGCGTTTTCGCCTACTTCTATTAGAACGTCCCGCGAACCATCGATGCGATCCTTTCGAGTTTTCCTCTTTGAAACTTCTTTATACGTTTTCTTGCTCGAAAGTTCTTGACTCTTCGCCGATCTCAACCGCGCTTCCTCGGATACCTTGGTTCGCAATGTTACGATGCTTCTACATCGTTCTTACTTTGGATGCTGTTATTTCAAGATTCTAACTACGAACCAAGAGCCTACCCGCGCCCGATAACCTTAGACTCGTTTAAGTCGAATCGTTCAACACGTAATTCACAACTAACGAGTTTTCTTAATCTGTTTTTCTCTAAGTAACCTCACAGCGCCTTCTTTCTTAACAAAAAAATAAATAACGAACAATAAAAGTCCATAAGCGTTCTGTTATCAAGTTTTAATTCTTAGTTATCAACAAATATTTGTTCACTATGTCTTTTTGATATAAATTAACTTTCTGTTAGTCATTTGAAATTATGTACTTCCATCAGCAACATAGATTTTTGAACTTCATTACACATTTTTATATTTTTTCGGACTATATAAAAATTCTGTTTTAAAAATTCTTGCATAAACTTAATTATGGAAGTTTTAATAATGAATGTTGACTATCGTAGAAGTTGGATTTATTTTACTTACATTTTACACATTGAAATTGTCTATCAGAATTCACAATCAAGATATCGATTGTGCTTTCTAATCCAACTTGGTTGATGGGGGAGTTGAAAATGAAGAATTTCGTAAATTTAATTCAACATTACAGTAATAAGAATCGGATATATACAAATTATTAAATTTTAAGTTTTTTTATTAAAAGAAATGTCGAAGAAGCATATCGCAGAATCTTTATTTGACAAAAGCAATGAAGTTATGACAGGTTAAAAGTTTTAATTCGGATATTAAGAGATACAATCGTACAAATCTGGCGGAGTTCAGCAAAGAAGAAATGGAATTCTGCCAAGTTTAATTCTTTGACCCTTGCGCCGCCCTATACCGCATAATTTTGCCTCGGGAGGTTGAAACGCCACGTGCAACTGCAACCGTTCCACGATTTGTTTTCTTTCTTTTTTTCACACTGCCCAAGAAATATCTTTCCCGAGCGGGTCATGACAGCGACCACTCTGTTCTCTTATACTTCTCGTACCGCCACAGATCGGATTACCCGCTTTCGAAGTAATTAGAAGTTCGTCAGCTTCTTGTCAGCCCCATAATTAAAATCAGTCGGCGGCTTGAATTAAAATAATGAATAATTATTCGAAGTTAGTTTTACCCCCTTCTACTTGAAAATGTATGGCTGTGTAGCCGTGTTTGCGGAAAGTTTGCGGCTCTCGCAATGTACTCAACCGCAGTGCATCACACAAAGTGTGCATTTCATCTGGAGATGCGCTCGTAATATAGAAAGCCATGCATAATGAAAATATATAATACATATTAATGATTATGAATTATTTGGTATAAGACAGTTTACATATTGATATTATCGAATTAATAATTAATATCAAAGAAAGAGAGAAAGCTTGTTTTTGTAATTGGATTTTTAATAATATAGTATTAATAATATAGTATATATTTTTTTATATTAATTTTTTTATTTTTTTATATTAATTTGAATAAGAGAAACTTTTTTAGGAAAAATTCAGTATAGCTTTTATGTTCTGTATAACACATCTATAATAAAAAAGAATACTGTGGCTATATAATGCAACAGGTCGCAGACACACACGATCTGCCACTAGGGAATTGAACAACATGCAAGCTTGCGTACTTTACAATATAATAAGATGCATTTTTTGCCCAAAAAGACACAGAAGATCCACAGAATTTATACTATCCGCATTTTCTAACAAAGCAGCAAGTCGATCGCATTTCACGTCGTTATATACTATTGGATATCAAAGGAGCAATTTCTTGCGTTATAAAAATAACATTTTGTTATTTTTAACTTCCATATGTATCAAAATGTAAATCAATCCATTTCTGTGGTTATTTTTAAAGTAAACAACGCCTATATTAATGTTTACATTTACTAAATAATAAACTAAATTTGTGAATCAAATTTAATCCATTTTTTTCGAGATAAATTATTTAATTCCATTGTTTTATTATTTTAAATTTTATTAACAACATATTATGATTAAAATAATTTAAATTTGATAATTTAACATTAACATAATTTAAAGATATATCCAGATTATAAAGCCGAATCTCAAGTCAAACCTCATGAATCTCGAGTCAAGCCTCGGGCCAAACCTTAAGCAGAACTTTGTATGGAGAGAATTTCAAGCAAAACCTTGTCAACGTCGTAAACATTTCTACGATCGTAAGAATGTATTAAGTCACGTGGTTAAAATAAAAATTTTAATGTATTGAATCAACAAAAAAGTTTACTTTATTCGAATTTTATAAAGTTCATTAATTGTTGAAATGTAATTTTAAAATTGTAATCGTAATTTAAAAATTTCAAGAATACTTATTATAAGAAAATGTCATGTTAACATTAATATGCTAGTTTTCATAAGTTTAATATCATGTACAATATGATAAAAGAATTTACATTAATCAATGTGTCAGAGTCACAATGTATAAGTAGTATGATTTTTTGATATACTATCATACATATGTCAAGAATGGCAGCAATCTTCTGTATCATATCTTTCCTACCAACTGTGTATTGTTACACAAAGTACCGCATAAATAATGAAATGACAGAAGCTTAGCGGACAGGTTCTCTTTGTTTGTTACAATCTATTGTATTCAATCAAAATTAGTCAGTATATTAACAAAGCTATTTAAAAAAATATTAAAATAATTTTAAAATAGAACAAACAAAACATTCGATCATAACAAAGCATATGTTGAATTATAGCTATACTTTTAATCGAGACAATAATGTTATACATAAAGAAATAGAAGAATGGTATATTAATTCTAAAAAAGATATACAAATGCTAGACAATGCATATTAGTATTCTTGATAAATCAGCTTTTTTTTTTATTGAATACAACAGATTATAACAAACAAATAGGCTCTGTCATCTAAAACTGGAATCACACAATGCTCGATTTCTTGAAGGGTAAGCACACACATGTTGTTATACTTATTTTAGTTGGTGCATACAAAAACATGTAATAAACAAGTAATAAACAGAAATCATGCATATTAGCCACGCTCAATGTATGAATGTATTCTAGCATGTATTAGAGCAGAGATAGCAGTGCATGTTTATCATTCAATCGAATATCGTATGATTCCAGTTTAGCTCTGTCATTTTATTATTTATGCAGTTTTATGTAATTGACACACAATCGATAGAAAAGACATGCTATAAAAGGTGGTTGCCATTTGTCTTGATACACTATCAAAAAATCGCCTACTTGTATATTGCTTGTAGAAATTAGCATAACAATGTTAACATGATATTTTCTTAATAAATATTCTTCTTGAAATATTAAAATTATAGTTGCATTTTTCATAATCAACATATTTATATTTTTCTAAAATTTAAATAAAAGAAACCTCTTTTGTTCAATACATTGAAGTTTTCATTATTTTAACCACACGACAATCTTGATTCCAAACGGCGAATTATTATGTATTTTTATGGATGATAACATTAATCTCAACATCAGATTTCAAAATTTCTTACAATATTTATAACTGACTAAATGTTAAATTATGGTAGCCAAGATATATCGATAGCTTGTAGGCCATATTCCTGACATGCTTGATATTATTTAATTCAATGCAATAGCTTTAATATAATCATTCATTCACTTTTGGAAGCCATGTTCTCTCAGAATTTAATAAGTCTGATATTAAGTGAAAATAGACCGATAAGATTGAACATACATGAGTGAAAAATGTCATTCAGTTGAAGAGGTTCTTTGTGCCTAATAATATTTTTTGTGAATTTATACAATTTCTAGTTCAAGCTCTAGTTCGCCAACAAATTTATCAATCTTAAAACGCAGCCCTAAACTAAAATCGGAATAATAATATCATAATTAGATTGACAAGCCTTTTTAATAATTGAGCTTATAAACTTCTTAAGATCTTAATCTAATGCTAATAAGCATTTTATCTATATATATTATTAAATCTGTAAACAGATTATTAAGATTTTAAGATACTTAGGAGTATCAATATTATTAAAATTGCTTGTCAATGTAATAGTGATGTTACTTCTTTGGCTTCAATTTAGGATTGCGTTTTAAGACCGACAAATTTGTCGATGCATAGTGAGCTTGAAAAATTGTATAAATTTACAAGAAATATTATTAGGCACGAAGAACTGCCTCAACTAAATATGACACTTTTCACTATATTTAATAATTCTATATTTAACTATATTTACATTATAGTGATATATACACAAAATATAGTGATTGTAAGTTTTTCAGCATTTAGTATAATTTATTTTCTAATCTTCTTTCTATCTTTAATATCTATCTTTAATAATTTCTTTAACAATCTTAATTAATAAAAAAACTGTTATCGAACTATATATTTTTTTTCGACACATATCTATTTAAAATTAATACAATATATCATATTATATTCTGACATTCTATTGTTGACATTCAAATTGCTTGTTTCTGGCCTTATAACTTTTTATACTTTCTTTGCACATACGAATTTGCTATTATTTACTTTTTATTATTTCTGCGATTCATATTGTGGTTTCAATTGTATGTTTTATATACAGTTGAACATACACACGATTCTCATGAGGTTTGACTTGAAACTTTTCTCAAGATTCAACTCGAGGTTTGACTCAAAGCTCGTCTGAAAGTTTGGTTCAAAGCTCGACCCGAGATTCAGCTCGAGGTTTGGCTCGATAACCTGGACACACTTTGATAGTGTAGTTTACTTATTCCCGAGACGTTCTGTTTCATTTAATTACAAATCGTTGGATTTACTTTGACATGAAATGTTGAAGTGCATTACAAAATTGTTCGTCGCTAGTTTACATTCACGAAAACTCCATTTGTTGTGTGTAATGCACAACGACAGGGAAAACCACCGATTCGACCATATCCCGCTAATTAAATCAGTTTTACAGAGCAAACCAGATTCATTACTAATCAACAGTGCGCGTAGGCGATGTAGTACATTTCGCAATTCCACTCGCGGTGTAATCGCTGGCACAACAAAGCTGGCCCATCACACGACGTGGACACGCCGACAGGACGACACATTATACCTGTTGCGAGTTAATGCTAATCAAATGACAAAGCATATAACCCTTTGGGCGTATCGAACAAAGCGAAGGCTTTATAAGGTAAAGTGTTACGTGCGGAAAACATATTATAAGCAATCGTAATATATCGTACAAGTAGCGATAGAATTATGAACGCGTTAACGAAATGGAATAATGCAATTGAGCGGGAAAAAATGTACGAAGTAATTGGTTTGCCGCACGAATTCATAATATTCAGTCTGTTTTATTTTTATAACTTTAGATATCCGCAACGCGCTCTGTGGCGTTGGAGTGTAATGAACGCACGCGAAGCAGAGAACACGAAACTTCACACCGCGTAATGGACTTAATTTAATAAACGTTCGTGCCCCCGGAGATAACGCTGTAGGAGAAATGTCTTTCCTTCCCTACATCGTTTTGTATCTATTTGCCGCTTTCTTGTTTGCTCAGATATATTATAAAGATGGATAGGCATCTTATTTATTTATCATAACAACAAATGCAATCCCTCTGGGAATAATTTCGCTGTTAGTGAAACGCCCGGTTCATAGGATTTCAATGGCACTTTAAAGTGACCAGTATTGCACAATACTGATAGCCAAATTCGTTATAACGAACAGTAAACTATCCGGATTCGCTTATAGTAATTTAGTTACATGCGACGGACATACTCGTTATAAGTTTAATATGACTCGCTGAATGTAAATTGTCCAGATCCTAGCGAAATCTGTGAACTAATCCTTAAACCATGGCGTAACGTTGATGTGTCCTGTTGCAAGGCAATGCATACAGTATCTGGTTGTCGAGAACGAGCGAGCGAGTGAGCGAACGAGAGAGAGAGAGAGAGAGAGAGAGAAAAGGGGGAGAGGGAAGGAGGGAGGAAGAGGAGGATGAAATCTAATTAGGCTGTCTACGGCTCGATGAGTCGTGCGATAACTCGCAGCTACAAGATAACTACGACGGTCTGTTCCTTGGAGCACCGACGCGCGTGCAACGTCGGTCGATTGGTGCAATTCAATTACAAAAGTTACCGTCAATTGGGAGCACAATAATTCATTAAATACGCGCTGCTATCACTATAGTATCAAAGATTATATTCTGCGAAAAGACGAGTTTCACTGCGCATTTTACGAAAGTTGCAAGACGATTATCTATCCTGATTTAAAACATGCTTGTTAAAAATCTGATACATAACGTATATTTTAATACAATCCAATGAAAATCTCCAGTTAATAGAATTCTATAAAACGTATCAGATATATTTCCTATGAATTATAATTATAGGAAGTCGATGCGAATTAAAATAATTATTTATTAATAAATTCATTGTTCCGCCGTGCTAGAAGGACAAAACGATATACGATGAGACAAATTTAATTTCATTTTCAATCAGGAATATTATATTTCTGTAAAAGTAATTTGTGATAAAGTGCAATAAGTAATGTAATTATATTGTAACTGTTCATTTCAAATTCTTGCTTTAAATGTTATTATTTTAATTTGATTTAATTGAATGGTGAGTACCGTATAATATATTACATCAAACGAAATATCATTTGCCTCAAAAAGTTTAATTTGTGCCACTTTGTACAAATTTTACTTTTACATATATTTTACTTATACACATATATTCTCTTTCGAGTATGGATATTCTGTGTGCAAATGTTACATCAAAGGTACATTTAAAAGAAAGGTTAAAAATGGTAATTAAAACTCGTTATGCAGTATAATAAGTTGTTAATGTAAAATTAAAAAATATGAGAAAAATGTGCGTTTTGATTGCAGCAGATGCAATAGGTTTTATTCGTTAATACTGTTTCTATTTTGAAATTGATATTACTCGGGTCAATTAGGCACTCTTGTAAAGATGGAATGAGATAGCTGTAATACAAAGCTGAAAACTTAATTATGTTTGCAACGACCCGATTAATTAATTACCCGCCTTCGTTCTGTAGTCGCGTTTGCATTACTTTGGTGATAACTAGATCATGAAATCTTGGAGGTGGCAAGCTTTATAGCAAGTGCCAGAGAAAAAGGAGAGCAAAAAGTATTCTTATTAATTATTCTAGCTTATCACGAGTTTATTAAAGAATAAATTTTGAATCGCACAGAAGTAAAACAACCAATACCAGTGTAAAAGTTTATTTTAGATCATGAGTTGCTAGAGAATTTAGAACATAGAACTCTATTTATAATTTCATATATTATTGTATATGTAGGTATATACCTTGAACAGATGTTATATTTCAAAAATCAGAATTACATATATATATCAGGATGCATGGCATATAGAAATATAAATATAAATAGAATCCTGAATTTAGTTGCAAATTATAAATTGTTTAAAGTAGATTCAATAAAAAAATACAAAGTTTAATTTCCTTGTCTGATTTGTATTGTATAATGCAATTTTATTCTGGAAATAAATTAAAAATATGATTAAAAATTAGTTTCTCAATGGAATTTATATTTATTCATTTAAAAATAATTGAGATAATCTCTAAAAATTAAAGAAATACGGATTAACATGAAAAACTAATTTCAAAAAGTTTTTTCTCTAGGTTTTTTAATAATAACAAGAATGCTCATAATGTATTATATTTGTAAATACCTTCTATATCAAATAAGCTTTTATTTAAATTTTATAAAATTTTTATTAAATTTGATATTAAATGTTTCTCATGCGGTGTATAATATAATTTTACACACTTTTACTGAAAATAAAAGTTTAACGATGAAATTAAAAAATTACGTACGTCTTTCTACTGTGAAGAATTGTGAACTTAATAAATCACGTGCGACTTAACAAATCTTTCAGTTCTTTTTAACAAACAGTAAACAATTCCCGTAGCAGCCAAACATACAAATGTGTGCCTGACTTTCGCGTACAATTAAATATACATGGTCGTTAGTATACACGTATAAAACTCGTGCATTATACGTAGCGGACCACATGTGTTGGACAGGGAAGTGTATTGTAAAAGTCAACGCTAGCTGAGAAGGAAGAGACGAGCAATTAGCGTTATTAAGCACGCTCGACGTCATCCTCGTTCTTTCTCTTCGCACGTCCTCGTGTTATTATCTCTCGTCCGCTTGGCGAATGTGCCGCGCACCTTCCATTTTTTCCCCGTTTTACCCGAGGTTTGCTATTGCAAATATAATGTTGCGCCTCATTTTTTCTTAGGTATATACAAACAACCAATAATTTTCTCCATTCCTGCACGCGGTTCACTGCATCCATATTTTCGCATTCACCAAGATCAGCATGCAGCAATATGAAATATCCAAAAAACACATATCGAGTATCCGTATTCGAAACGATTAAATTAACGACTTTAAACCGTCAGAGCTGATCAAAATCTGTAATATAGTTACTACTATAGGTTTGTGAAACCTATTTAATTTATATGTATTGGTGTATTGAAAAGACACTAATTTCAAAGAATATTAAAATTATTTCAAAGAATATTAAAACAAACTATCTTTTGACCATAATGTGAATACACAACAACTAAAAAATGAAAGTCTTATGCTGGATCCTTAGTATTTAAATAATTCGGTGTGAATTTTATATATCATACATATCCAATCTTGCAAACTACACGCCGAATTTAATTCTCAGTCCATATCATTAAAAAATTAAAAGGCTTTTGAAATTAGTTTTTCTCGTTAATCCATATTCATTTCTTTCATTTTCTAATTGTTGTGTATTCACATTACGATCTTATGAAATAAGATTTTTGTTTAATATTATTTATACACGCTGTCTTTCAATACGTATTCTTCATACATATTGGTTATTACGACAAATATTATCACATGCTTCAATAGGCATCGAAATCGAATTGGGAGGACATCCGCATGAAATATGAGAGATTCGAGTTCAAATCCGACCGAGATAATATATTTCACAATAAAATTATTTACAAGTTTTAAAGGTACTTATCAGATTATTAATATCTTTCCAAGATGTCTATATGAACATCAATATTATTAAATTACGTGTTTAATTTATGATATTGATGTTATTATTTTAATTATGTTATTGTGCTTCAAGACTGAAAATTAAGTTTATAAAATTCACACCGTATTATTTGAGAATTAATCATTTTTAAAAAAATCAAACTAACTGATGGATAGATGATCGATTAATTAATGCTTGTATTTTCTAACAATAGATCGATTATAATTGCTTGATATTTTTGGAGTTCAACTATTCTCTAAATCGAGAGATTTATTTTTTCAATGTTGTTAATAGCGTTTTCTATTGAAGAAACTAGTGCAACTTTGATGCACACTGAGTGCAATTATATTGTTCCACTATGGGTGCATCAAAGTGTATCCGGATCCAGAAACACGACCGCACACGACGCTTATTGAGCATTCAGTGTTATCTATAGTACTTCTAGATAAAGTATACATTAATTCTAAACATACAACGAATGACAACAAAAAACATGAAAATAAATAGTAAATTAAAGGATCAAATAGAGGGAATTAGTTTCAATATACACACTATAGAAAGCTATATACTTTAATTTAAAATAAATTTATTTCTTTATATAAACTATGCTCCTTAAGAACAAAAGCATGTTTATTTACATTAAAATTGTTAATTCCTTATATTTTTTTCTTGTTTATTTCTCATTTATTGTATTTAGATTCTTAGAATAACTTTAAAGTTAATCTATTAACTTAATTGATAATTAATTTGTCAAGAAGTCTAGTGTTTTGTTAACATGGATAAAATTATTAATTATTTATATAGTTTGACACATAGAAGGTAAATGAAGAAGAATAAATTATTTAGTCATAAATATATTATTATAAACACTTACATATTGATTACATTAGTCATCAAAGTTAACAAAAATTTGTTTGAAATTAATTTTAAATCTTACAAGTTAAATATTGAATTTATTTAAAAAATAATCGATTGATTATAACTAATAGCGTTCTTTTTAGTGCTTAATCGGTTATTAATCTCCCACCTTTTAGGCTTTTCGATTATTTGATCGATTTTTTTTCAACATCGCCCATCCCTAAAATTGATCTTGTATAAAAACGAATGAATACTAAGTTTATTTTAATAAGAATAATCCATAATTGCAGATATGACATAAAGAAATTCAATTATTTAATATTTTTTATGTAAATGGCAATTGCTACAATAATAGATACAAAAATTGAGATTTAATAATAAATTCAAATATAATATAATAATGTATTTTTTAGTTTAACATTACTTCACAGAGGAAGTTGGAATTATTTTTATTCATCAAAATCTTTGTTATCCAATCAATCATAGTGGATGCAATAGACCCATCAGCTCCGAAGGAATATAATTGAATGGATCCAATAGAACCATGTTAGTTAGTTAAAATAAAATTAGGAACAATGCACGGCGTATGTGTGATAAATTTTAAGTACAGTCATAAGAGTGATATATTTTGCACAACGTACGAAAAGTACGATTTGATTTGTCTTACAAAACGTTCCGATATCGATGGTGCGATGATCGATTTGATAAAGTATCGAATATTAGTTCTTGTCGAGGCGAGATGTGACAATATCGAACACGTTGTACGTTTAAACGCATCAGTCTCTTCTCTGACGAATAAAAGCAATAAATAATAAAATATAAACCAAATCGCGAGAATATCGAGGTAACGCCTTGATGGTGTCCTGTAAGCTGTGAAAAGAAATATTGCTCTTAGCGCAGCGAGACCAGAAATATAAATTAAAAATAGCAGCAGCAATATAAACGAGATTTCAAGAATATCCGGATAATCGGATTACTCAATGGATTTATATCACTGCCATTATTGTATCCTACAAAAACTTTGATGGAAAAATACTAATATCTAATCTGACATACCTAACGACATATCGACATTAACTAATACGACCTATTGAAAAAGAGAAAAATCGATCAACAAAATGTATGAAAGATATAAATTTTTCTTCTATTAGATAAGTGTTAAGTAGCTCTAGCATCAAAGTATTTAATTAATGAATAATACTTTTTTTTTTCTTTTAACCGGAATCGCAAATTTTTTTGCAGGAAAGTTAATTTGTTGAACAATTATGATACGAATTAATTTATTGAGTTAGTTTATCAGGTTACAATATCAAAAATCTCGATCTTAAGGAATTAAACATGCATATGGATATTTATTTGCTGACCCGATTTCTTGTATGCCATGGCAATTCCGTGTCGACGTTGGAATACGCGGTATTTGCATTTGACAGCGCGCTGAAGAGCCGCCACGAGGTCGGTTCAAGCTTAATCCAGGTCGGACTAAGAGGATTATTGCGAAAATGTTTCAATTGTGGCGTTGCCCAATGTAACGAGGTCTATAATGTTCATCACGGATAAAGTTCAATTCTGAACTGTATCGATCATTGCTGTTTGTTGTTATGAAAAATTTTTTAAGTCTCATATCTCGCTTTCTCTCTCTTTCTCTTTTTATCTGTCTTCTTATTTGTCTCCTTTTTATTTATGATTCGATGCCAATAAGCGTCATTTAATTTATATTTTATTATTCTTACTTATTATTTTTTTATTCATTACTTATTATTTAATATTTATTATTAGATTTTTATATTTATTATTTAGCTTTTTATTTTTTTGTCGTTACAAATTTGATATCGTTATTTTATCGTAACATCTAAAGGTTTATCGCTATTCTTAGTTTATAAACCCATTGTTTGCAAAATTTAATGTATAAATACATATTTCATTAATACAATCTATACAGGAAACTTTATAAACATCTCAAAACTTTCACTTTTAAACAGCGGCATACATGCATTATAAGTGTGCAGTTGTTTTATATGTGCTTTTCAATATTAATAATACAGTTTATTGCTTTAGAATGAATATTTCCTGTAGCGCTAATTAACATAAACACGAACCAATCTCTACGGACTTTATCGAGCGACGGAGACTACTTCGAGTTTCAAACGTGTATGAAGAACCGTTATGTATGAGATGTAAAGGTCGTGTTTGAGTTTGCCATTTGCGTACACAACGAAGAACCAATAACGTTGTTTATACATCAAGCTGTATGAAATGTACATCTGTTACAGACCGTCTGGCAAATGAATGAAAATGGATACAGATTGCATTTCATAGATTGGCAATTATTTTTAATAAACGAACATCTTTCTGTACATCACCAAGCATGTTAAAGCTATTAAAGTTAAAGTCAAAAATTGTTTGTAAATAGTTTGCCAAGTTATCATTACCAGCGTATTAAATATTTCTCTAATAAAGTTGTCCGGTTTCACTGCACTGTTAATTAGTTATGTGAGAGACTTAGGATTTACATGGTTTGTCAACGAAACCTTTGATTCGAAAGTAACTATTGCGAGATCGCAATCGTGGCAAACATGTCAGAGTTGAGTATAGGAAATGTGTAACAGTTACATGCCATCTCCATTATGCTTTAGGGCTTGTTAGAAAACGTGCAATAGTTACAGACAGTGTTGATCCACCGCGGGGCACTGAAAATCTGCGATATAGTATAGTTAGACAGGCTATAGAGAGGCATTACGACGTTTTCGAAACGTTTGACAGTTGAATGAAACGTTTGATAGTTGAATTCCACCGATCAGAGAACATTACACTATCTACAAAATTCCCCGTTGTCAGTTTATATCACTTAGGCTGGGTTCCATCTTTCGGTAAATTTTAAATCAGTCTTACTTTCTTACTCTTTTATGCTCTTATTCTTTTACTTTTTTATTTATCCAATAGATAAATTACCGCAGTTTATCTGAAGATGGAACAATCGTAATAATCTTAAACTGATCCATCCATATTTAAAAAATGTTTGTTATTTGAGACTATAAAATAATTATATAAAATATATAATTAAAAAATTATATAATTATATAAATATTAAAAACTTCATTTTTATAGTTATTACTACTGTAATATTAATAATAATAATTATAATAATTATAATAATTACTTGTAGTTCATATAAAATATAAAAGAAATACAGTTTGAAAACTATAAATAGTACACTGAAAACAATTATAAATTATAAATTATTTTCTGTTTTAACTATATATTTTTTTATAGAGAACTAAAATATAATTATTATTACGAATATTAAAGTAACAATAATTGTAAAAATCGACTTCTTAATGGCAATTATTTTACCATGCAATTATAATACACAAATATCAAATACTTTTTTTCAACGTAATATGATGTTTTTGTCCATGTCTCCATTAATTATTCGTATTTGTTGCAAACTTATATCGCTGTGTAATACTGCATCAAAAAATGAGAACAACAAATTGATTATTCAAATATGCAAATGCATTAAAGAACATTAATATTACAGTTACTTAAAATACAAAATATTAATATTAATGCTAAATATTACTTTTATCATGTTATTAATTTTTAAACAATATTTATTCTCTTGTAATACATATAGGAATAAACTTTTTATTCAAACTGTTTCTGTGACATTTTGATGACAATGTGATGTTAATTTAATTCTCTTTGCGCGATTTATTTTGCGACATTTATTTTGCTTCTAAAAATCGCAGTTATAATAAAATCACGAAATTTATTTCACTCTTCGAATATAAAATGATTTGTAAAACTAAAAACATGAAAATAACAATTCAATTGATGTACCTGTTTTAAGAGAAATCTGTAAGTTCTTCTTGTTAACAATATACGGATTCACAGAGCATAGAGATTCAATATATGGAAGAAATTGGTGGAAAAAGAGCATTCCCACTGGAGAACTTGATCGCGTATGAAATCGCGCCGATTTTAGCCTCCAGGCAATTCACTTGTATGCACATTGCTAGCCAAACGAATATATCGTTGTATTTCACGAAGTTCGAAATTTTTGCTTACCACGTATTATTGATGCAAGGGAAGTACACGGTTTTTTTTTTTAATGCATTGCAAATCTGTAATATTTATGCATATTTTTAATATTGTTAAAAAGATATATGCTTTATGTTTTATTCAAAAAATTTCACAATATATTCAATTCTATTTCTGTTTAAGCCAAATTTCAGTATGATATTTTAGCAGTAGAATAATAACATATAAATAACTACTGATATACACCATCACGAATGAAAATATTTAGAGAATGATACAGGATATTCTATCATAGTTTCGCACGCAATTAATCTTCTTGCTATCTTCTAGCGTTCACTTCCCTCCGACGTATTTCCAAAATTACGTCTGTTCTTTTCACACGATGGAAGATCAACGAGATACATGTCCGACAAAACCCACGTGAGACATGGGTCAACGAAATAACAGTCTCGGAGTCTCGTAAAGTTCCATAATTATTTTCCTCACGTTGGAAGATCTCTAATTACAGATGACGAAGTTTATTGCCAATCTAATGTCTTTTTTTGACATTCTTTCTTTTTAAAATATAGTATTACAAAGGAAGTTCAAATTGGCCATGTGAATAAAAACGCATTGATATCTTAATGCAATTACATTTTGTGCGAGAATACATCGAGAATAATCTTATGATCAAAATACTCTGCCTGAATCAACTAACCGGATCGGTATTATAATTATGTGCAAGCGACATATTAATACTATACTATGATTAAATTATTCTATCGTTATGTTTAATGAATTAGCACATATGATTAATTATATTCGTGATTGTGTGCAGATTATCGGTATTTGAAAAACCTTGCAACGAAACGGTATGCGTAATTTGTAATTAATATATAAAGTTAAACTTTAATATTTCACACACAGACAAAACATTTGCGCATGGTACTTTGTAATTATTGCATGAAGTATGATAATATTAAACTGATAACAATGAAATTATTTAGCTAGTTGTTACTCTTCGTTTGGCGCAAATCCATTTGCCGCATAACAATGCACCATACTATAAAAGCATGTATGTAAAATGAGTCAGCGTGGCGCATCAATTTTATTCGACTGTCAACAATTTCGTGAATTTTGTTTCGTCATGATACTCTCTGCCAATCATACGGTCTCTTATTCATCTATTTAATCTATTATATACTTTCTTATACTTCATATACACTCAGAAAAAAGAGAAACATTTTTATGGTTGTGGCAACTATATAGATAACAATTATACAAGTTTTATATATAGAATTAATGTACACACATAATTAATTAAACTAGATTTAGGTATAAATTATTCCAATTAAAACTTATTATGTCTCGGTCAAATGGTGAGAACATTCGCACATCAGAATACAATAAGGGATCCAATTCGATTCTCAGCTGAGATAATATTTTTTACAATAAAATTATTTACACATTTTAAGATACTCTTATTAACATTACATTATTAAAATTTTAAGCATCAATATTATTAAATTGTTTGTCAATTCAATTGTGATATTATTCTTCAGCTACAGTTTAAGGCTGTATTTCTGAGACTGACAAATTATTGGCGCACAATTCAAATTATTATTCTTATTGTTTATTCAAATTATTAGCTTGAACTGAAATTGTATAAATTATGAGAGATATTATTAGGCATAAAAACCTACTTTGACTAAATATGACATTTTTCATTCACGTATATTTAAAACTTATTAGTCCCCATATAATTATTTATCTTTAATTGCGATAACTATAGAACTGCTTAATTATGTACATTATGTACATTAATTCAATTCTTCAATTATGTACATTAAACTATACATGAAGCTCATAGTTATCATCTCTACACACACACACACACACACACACACACACACACACACACACACACACACACACACACACACACACACAC
>Ga0157364_1002252_pt1 | contig 17738 bp, 9 predicted proteins | sample AttsexASBM2_FD_111476 | JGI IMG/M metagenome (GOLD analysis project Ga0157364, IMG submission 111476) | Fungus gardens microbial communities from leaf cutter ant in Ribeirão Preto, State of São Paulo, Brazil - Atta sexdens ASBM2 | ecosystem: Host-associated > Fungi > Mycelium > Unclassified ... | reverse complement strand
GCATTAATAAACATTTACTAAAAACGAATTTGTACTTTTGACAAGAATCTATCGAATTTACATTTGATGGTCCAAGTCACTCAAGCCAAACTTTTATTACATCGAGGCAACAATGAAACAATTGCATTACGACGATTGACAGAGAGAAAGGTTTCAAGTTTTTTTATTCCTTTACAACTCTGCAATTAATATTAACCAATCAAAAATTGCGGCCAACCAAAATTTTCATTCGTCAAAATGACCCACTCAGGACTAAATGTATATTTCCTGTTTTGATAACCGTCTCATATGCATTTTCGTATACCAATTTTTATTCGTGAATTAAACGTTAAACTTATACGAATTCAAATATAAGAAATGAATAAATTGTCTTATGTAGCAGTATGTAGCAGTACATTAATAAACGTATTTTCTACTTCACACATCGGTAATTAATTTAAGATTTGTTGGGAATGCATTTTATTTATGAAATGAAAAAACATTTAAAAAACGTTTGAAGAATATGATTAAAATCAGATATAATAAAATTAAATGATTATATCTGGATCTTAATCATATTCCGTAAACGTTTTTTAAATGTTTTCCATTCCATAAACAAATTAATATAACGTTTTCAACAAATCTTAAATTAATTATACTCGATGTGTCAGTAACATTTTTTTCTTTAAATTATTATAAATCTTTACACAATTACAATAGACTAATGATAAATGCTTTAAAACATTGCATGTTCATATGACTCAATTAAGTACTTACAAATCCTTAATATATTTCGTAAATAGGAAAAAAATTACGTTAATTACAAAGATACAAAGTGGATCAATATATCTTATGGGGTATATTGAGCATTCTTGAAAGATAAGTTGAGCCATGAAGATAATCGTTTAATGAAGTTATATATTATTAAAAAGGATTATGAAAGGATTATGTATATATATATATTAATCAAATTTTTATTATTTTCTTAAGTATAATTTATAACATTTTTAAAAAAATATTTTAATTAACAAAATTAGAAAAACTAAAATCTTTACTTTATAATAATAATTAATTAAACGTAAAATATAAGAGAAATAGGAGCATATGTCACGAGGTACTATGAATCATCAGTTGTTTAATATAATATAGAATGTTTAAATTAATACTACTGGTACAATACGATTGTTATTTCACTGCCCATACTTTTTATCTAGGTGACAGTGATTAAATTCCATTACATTGAAAGGCATCGATGGCATTAATGGTTTTCGTGGTGCAATAATAACTTTTTAACTGCATAAAAATGTTTTAATATTGTTTTTGTAGTAGAAGATACATGTTTCTGCGTATCTTTTCTCAACTTACTACATTACAAGTAATAATCTAATATTTATTTTTTATAGTTTTCTATTAAATGTATAATTAAATGCATAATTGGGGTACCATGGGTCATACATTAAAAATTTTTTTTATTTTTTTCTTAAAAACTATTAATAAATATTTATTAAATATACTTATTAAATTTTAAAATATGCATTATACTTTAATTATTAAAAAAAATGATACAAAAATTTTTATATTTAGCACTTTTAAGAATTTGAATTTTTATGACTCATCGTGTCTTGGTCTCCCCTGTTTAATTAACATAGAATAAAAAGCATTGATAAAAATAGACTTCATTTGAATAGCTGAGTTTATAAGGTTAGTTATGAGATTAGCTGAACAAGCTCAATATCGGTATTGACTGAAATATTTTTTTATAATTGAAAAACACAGTAAATGAAGTATCAACTTGTACATTAAAGTTAAAAATAAATTAATATAACTTGTATCTAAAAAACACATTTGATTGTTATTACTTTAATAACCTTTAATTTATTTAATTCGCTTTAATTTATTTAATTACCATATAGATCAAAATGAATACTCACTTAATAATTTTATTTTTGATATATGAAAACGAAAAAGCACATATGTTTGACTGTTGATCGGATACAAATTATTGTATTAAGCGTTGTAATCTCTGTCTTTGTGCTACCTTACGCAAGCATAAACGTATTTATATATTTTTTTGGTTGTTTAGATATTTGCATTTGCAACTTGCTTCTATGTGCAACTAGCCCCAGTCTATCCTAATATGTCAATCTTTTATTAATGTATTTAAAAAGTGTAATATATCTAGTTATTAAATCCTATTCTTCTTAAGATCTAGTTGCATCAATGTCACTTTGACTTTAAGCGAGACTTAAAATTCTATTTGTCTCGTTTTAAAGTCAAAAAGAAACAAAAGCAGAAAGAGTTTTAAACTTCATTAAAGTCAAAGTAAAGTTGATACAATTGGCCCTTAATACATTATTTAAAGGGATACTTTTTGCAAATTATAAACGCATTAAAAAACATTTAAATGAAACATTATTCTATTTTTATTCGCATTATTATATTATTATATTCATACAGGTTGCTTTCGCAACCTACACATCAGTAGTCGGGTTGCCTGCCCATGCTTTACTAGTAATGGAAAATAAGATGATAAGACAATAATTAAATGACAGGAATTCAGCGGGGAATGCGACAAGAGAAATTTAATTTTACATACTGTTATAGTGTTAAATTCAATAACAAGGTAAGTTTAATATAGGTATAAAATATGTATTTAATAATACAAATGATATCTGACTTATCTAATATAAATGATATTTAATAAATATTTAAACATATATAATTATAAATATTTATAATTATGATGGAAATATTTGTCTTGAAATGTCTATGTAATAAATATTTGTTTTATAATTACAAATATTTATAATTATATTTTTAAATATGTATTAAATGTCATGTTAGATTAAGTCAGATATTATTTGTATTATTAAATACATATTTTATACATATTTTAATATAATTGAATTTTACACTATACCAGAATAAAATTCAGTTTTTCTTGTCTTATTCCCCGCCGGACTCTCTCTCTCTCTCTCTTGCAATCGAATTCTGCAATCTTATTCTGCATTACCAATAAAGTGTACCCCTAAGTGATAGATAGATAGGCAACTCGACTTACTGATGTGTAGAATATGAAAGCATCCTACATAAAATTCTATGTGTTTGTGTTTTTTATGTGTTTCATCAACTACTTCTTGACGTATAAAATACATTTCACATTGTAAAAACGCTCACATAGTAAAAACGATTATTATATACGTATATTACATTACTGTATAATAGTTTAGCTTATATATATATATATATATATATACGTATATGCCATATATCTACTAGTATTTTATACAGTACTTACGTTTAATAAGCGTATATATTACAATTCTGCTCTTATTGAGATGTTATCGTAAATCAACGTTTCCATATATGTATAATATTTTCGCATATATGACATTAAGGAATTTTATAATTCTATTTTGCGCGGTTTTTAAATAAAAATTTTTTATAATAAAAAATATAAAATTTTATTTATTACATTTATATTTTGATTATTTATAATTTATATTATTTAAGTCATGTACTTATATTATATATTTATGTATTTATTTATTTATTTAATACAACATTTTATTTAATATATTTATATACATTTGATTAATTGTTTTGATTAATTTATATTCAGTATATATTTATTATTTGAGTCCGATGATTCGTGCTCCTAATTTATCCAACGTTTGCGTTATTCCTCGAGAAGTTTGCTTAACGATATCAACAGGGAACTGAAATCATAAAATTTTTTGCAAATTACTGTATTGCATATTTAAATAGATTACTGAAGAGATTTCTTTTCCTTTTAAATTTATTTTAATAAAGTTAATTATATTATTCTAGCTTAAAATATCCAATATGATCTACTCGATTAATTACGTAGGGATTCAATAGATAATATTAATAAGTCATGCAGGTTGTTTGTCTGACTTGAAATCATCAGTTGTTCAATTCGTTTATTCTATCTGTAAGACAAAATGCAGAACGTCGTGGTTATGATGTAATATTTTTTATACTAAGAAAAAAAATTGTTCTATTTACTAAATTAATTGTTTATATACTTGACTAAATTAATTTAATATATATTTGTCTTTATTTTTTTTTGTTGGAAAATGTAGGTATATATTTAAGTCAAATATATATTATATATATTTGACTTAAATATATATCTACATTAAATATATATTATAGAAATCAAAGCCTTAAACTAGCTGGATTTTAATGCTTGTATGATTCTTGTGTAAATTTATATACTACTACGTATGTTCTCAGAAACGCACGCCAAAATAAATTTTCGGTCTTGAAACGCTAACTGTATTCAACTGTACCGCAGTAATACGAGTTAAATTGACTATTAATTATTAAATTACAGATAATCTGAAATATTAGATTTGAGTATTTTGTTAGAACAATAGAACAGCATTATTATTATTTTATGAATATATGTTAACACACGATACTTCAATTTGCTTCGCATTGCATCTTTTATATTAAATTTATATGTCACCGATTTTATTTTTATTTTTATACCGAGGAAGACTCAATCGAAAGTTGAAATATTTATTATTTTTTTCAAAAATAAAATATATGATTTCACACGTCTAACTTATGTTGGCTCTCATTGACTAATTTACATCTATCGTTGGATTGTTTGACTAAATTCTACATTCTTCATTGAAACAATTCTTCATTGAAATAAAGACAAACTATATTAATTTCGAATAAATAATTTTTTATTAGTGTAGGTATAAATTGTTTTCTACAACTTTCTACAATGGATGATTATTAATTTCCATAATTTATATTGTTGCAGCTCTCTGTATTTCTATTTTACATCACTGTATACTGTATATACGTCACATTGTGACGAAAATGTACTTAGTTTTATTTATAATCAGGAGAAGGAATTTTTCTAAGGTAGAAGGTAATATTGGTATCTATGTATATTGAATGTATAAACACATATTGATAATAATATTTCTTTTTGTTACCTTTATTATTTCAAATAATGAATTTTAATTCAGCTGCTAACATCATAGAGTTAAGTAAATATAGGTTATTAAATAAGTAGATATATATTAGGTGTAGTAAAAAGAAATCCATTATTTTTCCATTCAATTTCATGCAAAAATAATGGATTTCTTTTTACTACACCTAATATATATAAGTCAATTGTTTTACACATTAATATGTTAATAAATTTATAATTTTATATAAATAATCTCAATGTAAATGTAATGATGTAATGGGGAAAAGCCAATGTGAGCCACTAATTGTTCGTAACAAAATATATATTAAAATTAAAATTAAAATACAGATATTTCCCTGGTATTGGGTCATCCTCAGTGTATAAAATATGATTGGTAGAATAAAAAATTATACATATGTAAGCGCCAGAATCATCAAATCATTAATTTATTTAAATGTCACTACTTAAAATTTTCAATGTCGTCTGTTATATTACTGAATAAACAAATTGCATGTTTTAAAAATTATCACTAAAATAGAACAGTCTAAAATGAATTAATCAAATTATAATTAAATTATAAAATCAAAATCACTAAAAACTTATGTTGGAATCAGATTAACGATGGTCTGTTACATTGCGAAATTATAGAGAGATATCTTTTTGTGTGAGAGTTCAGACCGAAATAATAAAGTGAGCTGACTATAACAAAATAAATATAAAAATAAATACAAAAATAAGAATATGTTCATCGAAGTTAAAATCAAGACTTTAAAACACAGAAATGTCAATTTTTCGCAACCAAATCATAATATAGGTTCAATAATTCCGTCAATATCATTTTGTAAATTTAATTTCTGTTTTTTGATAAAAATTGACTGATAGAAATTAATCTCCTATTTTTTTTGTAACTCCTTTTCTCATCCAAAATTTAAACCTTGCTCCAATCAAATTCATGGTTATGCTCAATTCTATGTTCTGTGATAACAGATTGCGATGTGATTACGATGTTCACTTATTCTCATTTTTAATGACCGTTTCGTTTGATCTACATAAGATGCGTTACAATTCTGACGATTGATCTTAATACTACGTTAGTGTAATCACAAACTGCTAGTTTATCCTTCTGTACTTTGATAAAATAACTTAATTTATCAGTTCCAGTGTAAGTCAAATGTATGAACCAATTATTCTTGAAGAACCTTTTAAATTGACCAGATATGGATGGGGGGGGGGGAATATATAGGGAATGGTGAAGTAAGTCACTTTATTATTAGATTTATTTTATATATTTTTATTTAAAGATCAGAATTATTAAGATGCTTTAAATAATAACCTTTTTTAATATTCTTAAAGATCAAAACCAAAGGATATTTATTTCTTAATAATATGTTGATGATTAAAGTTCAAAATGTTTCTTATGGAAACTGCGACAACAGAATCACTCTATCGATTAAATTAATAATTGTGCCTATTTTACGGCATAAAGAATGGCAAGAAAAATATTGAGCCGAGAAGATAGGCTGATACCAATTATACATCAATCTGTTTCTTCTTTTTATTAAGATCAAATCTAAGAAACTGTGTGTCGCCAACTTCCATTGTAAATTTTAACCTAGAATGAAATTCATTAAATATACTTAGCAATGTATCAAAATTCTGTTTTGGAATGGAGAGAGCAATATCGTCTACATATCTGTAGTGAAAATCTAAGGTGAATTTTAATTTATTGAGACTCTTTCCAACTCTTGCATCACTAAATTTGCTGCAATAGAGGATAGAGGAGATCTCATGGGTACTCTAAAAGATTATTTATAAAATTATTATTATTAACTTATTATTAAAAACAAAAAATGTACAACTGCACTAACCTTATCGCTTAAAAAAATTCCATCTTAGATAGATTAATGTTGTTTTCTATGTTTGACTAACAACTTTCAATGCTTTCAATAATTAAATCGAGTGGAACATTAGACAAAAGAGAAACAATGTCAAGAAAAACAAGAATTCAGAGTCATCAGATAAGTGAACCTGAGACATGTTAGCTAATTGAAAGTTATTTTTGACATGTCCCATCGATTTTTCAAGACATGTATCCAAAATTCTATGCAAAAAAATTGCTAAATTATACAAAGACTTCTTATTAGTGATACAATGATACGTAAAGTATAATCCATATGACCCTTGATACTATTGCATTAGTAGAATTGAGAAAATTATACATATGATCAGTTACACATTCTTGACGTTTCCATATTTTTAACAAAGACTTCAAATCTAACAAAAAACTGATCGGATTACGCTTGAATGTATAAGTATCAGTTGTATAAGTATCAGTATCTGATAATAAAGTTTTCATTTTATTAATGTAATCTATTTTATCCAATAGTAACGATAACAATATTTCCTTTGTCCGTAACATTATTTGTGAATTCTCCTTAACAAATTGTTTTGTCGCATCTAAAAATTCTAAAATCTATACATCAATGTTCGATCTGTTTTCTATTGCATTTGTAATATTTTGTAAATATGGAAAAAACCTATTTCTAAAAGTATTAGGATTATTGATTTTTAATCTTGATAAATTATTCTCTATTTGATGAACTCCAAAGTAACCGATTTCACATTGTGGGGAGGGAGACAAAAATTTTCTCTTAATTGTAGACTTTGAACATTCTCCGAAAACTTATTACGTGATAGATTTTTAAATCAATCATTATTAAGAGTTTCATTTAAGAGTTTTATTTTCTATGTTTTAAGGTCTTGATTTTAATTTCGATGGTTATATTCTTATTTTTGTATATATTTATTTTGTTATCATTGACTCACTTTTTCATTTCGATCTGAATTCTCACTCAATAAAGATATCTCTTTATAATTTCGCAATATAATAGACCATCGTTAATTTGATTCCAACATAAGTTTTTAGTTTTGATTTTGATTTTATAATTTTTATTAATTCATTTTAGGCTGTTCTATTTTAGTGATAATTTCTAAAACATGCAGTTTGTTCAATAAAATATAACAGACGATATTGAAAATTTTAAGTAGTGACAGTTAAATAGAATAACGATGATTTGATGATTTCGGCGCTTACAAATGTGTAATTTTTGATTATATTAACCATATTTTATACACTGAGGATAATCTAATATCAGGATTGAAACGTCTGTATTTTAATTTTAATTTTAATATATATTTTGTTATACACGAACAACTAGTGATGGTTCACATTGGCTTCCCTTCATTATATCATTATATTTACGTTAAGTTTATCTTGAAGGGCCTTATATTGTATTAATTTAATTTATTATAAAAATAACATTAGATCACTTTATTTTTCATTTCTTTAATATTTTTAAAAAAAGAAATGAAAAACATAATACTAAAATTTAATGTATTGAGTATATAATTAATATGATTTTAATTCTGCTCTTCCTTATAATCTTTATTGCATCTATGTAAGTATTTAAAAATATTTTATATTTTTTTAATATTTAGAAATATTGTCTCTTTTAAATCTGATCATCAATTTTAAATTTTGTATTTAGCAAAAAATTAGAAAAAAATCACAGCTTAGACAAGGTCCAATTATCGTATTTACTGTATTAATGGAATTACTGTTGTTTAATTTAATTTAATTTATTGTGTATATTAGAGTTATATTTTAATGTACTTACCTCTATTAAGTTATTCAAAAAATTGCTGAAATTCTCGTAACCATTAATGAAAGCCCTTCCGATTCCATTAAATTTATCTCCTCTATTACCATATTTTTGTTCATCCTTAATTCGATCAACGAGTGGCTTTGGTGTCAAGAAGGTATCCAAAAGTCGCATAATGTTGTCAGGTTTTCGTTTTTCTAAAATAGCTTGGGCGGTCTCATTTTCTAAACGAATTGTTTCTTGCGGTATTAGTTGAAATAAAACTATTGGAGTGGTATTTTGTATAGGTAGTATTGATGTGCGACTTTGAGGTTTATCAGATTTAATAATTGATGGATTAAGACTATTTCGGAATTCACTATTTATTTGCTGTAAAAAAAGAAAATTTGTCAGTATGTCAATAATAGTTAAAAATTATACAAATAAAAAGATATTGATAAAAGCCAATAAAATAGCCAACGAAAACAGGAAAAAGATACAAAACGAATAACAACAAATTCTGTACAGAGTGCTCCACGTAAATCGAACATCTCGAATATTTCACTTATTTTTGATATAAAAATATGTTTCAAATAAAAGTGGAAAAAACGTGTTTGAGAATTTTGGTCACATTGTTTATTTTCTAGGTGAAGGTTCCAAAAAGATAAGAAAGTCACCTCCCATTTTTTTAAATGGAATTATGTGATTTTTTTACATAATATGATTCCACTAATTATTCTGCTTATAAAAATATTAAGATAGAGATATAAAAAAATCAATAGTTATGAAACATTTCATACTTTATTTTGATATATTCTGATAAAACATAAAATATTTCGTAAACTATTAATTTTTTGGCAACTGTACTCTAATATTTTTATGCACAAAATAATAAGATGAATCAGTTGGTATGAAAAAAAACATACAATTTTATATTTAAAAACATATGTTGCACATTGTAAATTGCATAATTTTTAACAACTGTGTTTTCTCGTAAACTATTGGTTTTTTTAATATCTCTAATTAATACTTTTATATGCAAAATAATTAGAGGAATTATATCATCTAAAAAAATTATATCATCTAAAAGAAATTAAATATATAACTAAGTTCTTGCCGTTAATTATCAAAATTCTTTTATTAATATATTTAAGAAACAACCAAGTTGAACAACTTTATAAAGTATTTAGGAATTTTTGATTATTTTTGTTTAAAATTATTTTATAATACATTTTATATAAAAACGTTTTTTAGGAACCGGTTAAATAATCATATTGTACAAACGTTCTAAAATCGTTTTTTTAAATATAAATAACAAGAATAAATGAGTGATGAAGGATCGCATTGAAATTATATATCACATTTTAATAAAATGAAGATGTGAATGAATTGTCATCAATCAATTTGTCCTATTTTCGATTTTACTTCATTCGCGCTTTGTCGTATTAGCTCTTACTTGAGGTACTCTATGGCTGTTTCATTTGTGCATTTTTGTTGTACATATGATAAATGAAACAGCGGCCTTAAAGTATCTCAAGTAAGAGCTAGTACGACAGAGTGCGAATGAGGCAAAAATGAGGAAATGAGTTTGTACAATAATCTGCTACATAGCCAGGCATTGTAGCAAATCGACAAGTTTGAAAAATTGTTATACGACAAAAATACGTTTAAATAAAATAGTGATCTTTTAATATACCCTGTATTTGCAGCTACGCGCTCTAATTATAATATTTGTCTTTTTGAGAGAGATCAATCATTTCTTTTCTAATCGCCCCTTCACTAGCTGTTTATGTACTGTGAGACGTTAGTTAGCGTATTCGATTTATTGATTCGATCTGATTCTGAATCAATGTTTATTGTTCTGTTTAGCTATAAAAGAAGAGTTAAATTGTGCAAGAAATGCAGCTAAAAAGAACAGCCCGTTGATTCGGAGTCAGGTCAAGTCAGTAAATCGAATATACTAAGAGAGAAACCACCTGAAAGAAAAGACCATGCCGGCTTTTTCCAGAAAATTTCCAGTGATATTTAGATAATTTTACATATACTTGTAATCATATATTCTTATATATTTCTTATATATAAAATTACAAGCATTTTTTTCAGTGAACGAACGTCCGGGACCTATTATAAAAATAGGTTCTATAGATGTTGTAAAAACATTAGCTAAAGCTTGTAAATAAATATTTTAAAATAATTCTTTTACAATAAAAAAAAACGTTTTATAATAATTTTTATACTGGTTTCATAAATGTTTATAATTAATCCGTTATTTCTAACGTTTCTTACACGGATACTTATAATATATTAAAAGAGTTACAAGTTTACTTGTAACCGTTATTCAACGTTATGGGAAAACGTTTTTTTTAATATTATTTTCAACATTTTTGTTCTACTAGAGAATACAATGATTTTAATAAAAACATTTACCGTTTGCATTTATCATCTTTTGCCATTTTTCAGGCAACATACGAATACCGCGGCGCGCGCGAAAGAATGTTTTATCTTTCGATGCGATGAATGTCGACTCATTTCTTATTAATATCTGTTTTATTAATCTGCTTAAGGATTTTGAAGACGGTGTGCTGCATCAATCGGAATAAGTGATAATCATACGGCCCAATGTCTGGAGAGTATAAGTGGAAAATGATTTGCTATTTAAGATGATACAGTGTTTGACTTTATGAGCAACATGAGGCCTCGCATTGTTGTGGAACAAAATGAACTTTGTCGTTTTAAAGCATTGTAATTCATTTTTTTTTTAATTACTTGACTCAAACTTTCAAAAAACGATAATTAGCAGAATAAGACATTTTCCTAATTTTAACATTTTTCGGTGGCAATGTTAATAACAATCTTTTTTATGATTCAAATGATAAAAAATGATAAAAAATAGGGAGAGGTCGAAAAGTATATACACATATATTTACTTCTATTCATATATTGAGTAGTAATGTTGACATTCTAAAGTCGTGCGCCCTTAAGCAGAGGGGGAGGTGAGAGTCGCTTTACGTGAAAAGTCGCTTTGCACTACTATGTATAACGTTTTCAAAGAAAATTATTGTTTTTTTATTTTTCGATCTCCCCCTTGTTATCATTATTTGAGTCATAACAAAGATCAACATTGCAGTCGAAAAATTTGGAAAAATTTAGAAATCCTACTCTGCATAATTACCTAAAAACCTGATTAAAATCAGTTAAGGATTGAGTCAAGAAATTCAAAAGAAGCGAAAGTTGTTTCAAAATAACATAATCAATTTGCTCCATGACAATGCAAGGTTTCATATTGTTCATAAAGTCAAACAAGCGCTGGATCTTGAATAGGAAATCTTTCCATCTTGCGTATCTTTCTCCAGACATTGCGCCGTCTGATTATTATTTATTGCGATCGATACAACACAGTGTCTCCAAAGCGTACTTTCAAAATGAAACAGATGTTATAAAATGGGTCGACGACTTCATTGCGTCAAGAGACGAGACATTCTTTCACCACGGCATTTGTATGCTGCTTGAAAGATGGCAAAAGATAGTAGATGTAAACATAAAATATTTTATTAAAACAATTGTATTGTTCCTTTTACGTTAATAAAAAAATTTTAATTTTTAACAGCGGGAACTTAGTTATACACTTAATCGAACACACGGCGACTTTCTATAAATTCCAATGGAGATTACATTAAATTGGGTCTCCGCGAATGTTATCAGAAATAAATTGTCGTTGCTACAGTAATTACCTCTGCTCGATTGATAATGATGTTTCTAGCCAATATTATCAAATTGACAAACCTTTCTCTGCCGATTCTAATAGCATCGCTGACATGTTCTAATAATTCCTACGAAATAGCAATTTTGACTTCGCCTGCCGATTACAATGGCGAATTACGAGAATCTAATTAGAATTTTGAGTACGGCTAAGGAATTTCTTATGTAGATTTTTAAATCAATTCAGATTTATGACTTTTTGTTTTATTGCTTTCAATGAAAGGATGATCTAATAATAATTTTTTTGACTAGCATTTTCCAAAAATTGAATTTTTATTTATTTTCATGAATTTTATAAGCAAAAAATTTTACCTCTGTAATGTCCAGTTTTGAAGGTACGGTGTTTTCGGTATTATTTTGTATGCCAAGAGTGAATTTTGTCGGTTCCTCCACAGGATGAGCACTCAGTAAATTCAATGAGCAGATAAATGAAATCATTAAAAATCGCAACATGGTCTTCCTTAGTGAAGTATTAAAAAGTAAAGTACCTAAAATTATATCTTTCAAAGAGAAGTTTAAAATTTTAAACTCACACTAATAAAATTATTAATCTAATAATTAGAAAGATTAAAATAGTTTTTCTGTTAATTAATAATTAATGTACAACGTATAAATATGCTTTGTGTTACTTCTAAACTAAAAAAGAATAAAATAAAGTATTTAATGACATACCTATGTACATATATATATGTGTGTGTGTGTATATATTAGGAAGGATGAAACAAACAAAACAAAACTAAACAAAAAAAAAATATTATATCGTATAAATTTAACTTGCGTAAATTAATTTAGTCTAAAGAATACGATAAATATCTGTAGAAACTTGCCACTATACTGTTCACAAGCGATTCACGTCGTTGACTAACAGATTTCGCTCTCAACAGTGACTTATCTAGCGGTTTACGACACTACATACTTTCTCTTTCAGTGAGTTTCCATATTAAAATCAGGTGTGTACTAATAAGTCGAATACAAAAGCAAAAATGAAAAACTTATGAGATTATTCATTGCGTAAATACAAATTTATTTTTAATAATAAAAAGTACAAATAGATAAATAGATTGGTAAGAAATTATTTATTACATTATATAATTTTTTAATTTATTAATTATTAATGTTAATTATTATAGTATAATAATTATTATAGTATAAACGCATGCGTGCGTAACATACTTCAATCGTACCATCTTCTGAGGTGAGGCAAATGGAGCGTGCTCTTAATTGATCCATAGAGTATGCTTTAACGCGATGTGAACATCTAGTCGCCATAGGTTTTTTATTGTTGCACTTTCTGAACTAGTGCACACAGTACATAAGTTAAAGTGAAACAAATATACATTATTATATCTTATTGCTCCGATCCAGAGTGCAATAAGCAATAAAAAACAGACTTTATATTGATTCCGGTGACGCGACGTATTGGAACGTATTGATCAACGAACAAATCTTTTAAGTTTCCATCGAGAGTTAGAGTTGAGTCAAAGTGTGGGAATTGACTAGTCGAGTATTCCCCTCTTACAATCGAATGAGAGAGGAATGCTCAATTGTGATTGGTCAATTCTTGCACTCTGACCCAATTCTAACCCTCGGTAAAAACTTAATTATTAGTGACGAGGGCGCAAACCTTAGGGCCACTTTCACTAAGCTCCGATTAACTTAACAGATCTAGTAACTTTGCAGGATTCCAATTGAAGCTGACATTGAAGAAAAAATACAAAGAGAGAAGTATATAAATATAGATTTGTAATACTAACTTATGTAGCAATGTTTCTCTCTGGTAGCCGTTTGTTAATAATCTATTTTTGTGTTCAATATAGTATGTAAAATTACAGTTACTTAATTATAATTAGTGAAATATGTTTAACTCTTCAGTTCACATTTTTTTTCGATATCAGCTTCAGTTGGAATCCTGCAAAGTTATCAGGCCCGTTATGTTAATCGGAGCTTGGTGAAAGTCGTCTTTAGAACATATATAGAGATTCTATAATTAAAATTTGGCAAAAGCGGGCACAATTTCTGATTTGTTCTTCATCTTGATCCATTTGGTATTCTATTCGGATAGTTTCGTATGTACATTGTCGGAAAACGAGTTCGAAGAAAAGAAAGAGATAAATAGCTACAAGCAGATGAGTAAAATCTGTATCAAAAAAGTTAGAAATCGTTTTGAGATCTCGGACAAAGAGAAAATTAACAAATTACAATTGTTCAATTCGATCAATTGATTACCTCGATTGGTTTCTTCAGGTATTGTCGTCACATAGTGTCATTTTAAGGGGCTTCGCATAATAAAAGGAATAGGGAACAGAGAACAGAGAATAAGAATTTCACCTATCAGAAATCATTGCGGAAAGTATTGCGGAATACACAGTTTCTGATAGGTTGAAATTCTTATTTTCTATTCTCTAGTTCCTTTTATTGTGTGGAGCCCCTAAGACTTTTTGCGCATGCATTCATACGAGAAAACAATATCTTCTTTCTTTCTATTCGCCATTTTTGGTCCACATTCGCCAAACTCTGATTATAGGATTTCTAAACATATTGGAAAGGCCATATCTAATCAATAAAAAATATCTATAATAAAAATGTTTTCAATCTTATCTGAAAGCTTATATTTGTTGTGTGCTTGCGCGTAATTTATATGTGAGTTTTAAACGTACATGTATATGTTCTAAGACGAAAGTACACACTCTTAACAATACATAATAATAATCGACGCATACGCATTATGGTGAAGCATTCAGATAAGGACAGATAAATGTTGGAGCCATGATGTAAGAATATAAGGTATACCATTGCGCATAATGGCGTTAATAATACTGGAAACAACCGATCTAATTAATTGACCGCTATGCACTTTCCTACGTATAATAGCGCAGGCATATTAGAATAGCCAATTAAATTTTGGTCTCAAATTCATTCTCCTATTGCGCATCCTCGGGAATAGTATACTTTGCCTTCTTAAGGCTTAAACACAATAGGCAATAGATACAAGGAACAGAGAATAATAAGCGGTCCAATCAAAATTCTGGGATAAAATATTGAACTTACATCAGAGCTCTGATTGGACGGTTCGTTATTCCTTGTTGCTTGTGTCTATTGCCTATTGTGTTTAAGTCTTTACAACATGATTGAAGTCATGATGTAAATAAACATTGCATCATGGGTTGGAGCATGATGGAAGGGATAACATGGTGTACTCAGGTGGTAAGTGTCTTTCTCTAAATCTCCGCTGTCTCTGTCTATAAATTATGTCACATTAGGGGAAAAGACTGCCAACTATAAACCGCTAAACATGGGGCAATATTCACAGTCCGTTTTTATTTTAAAATTATCTTAAATAATGTCTTAAGATGTTAATACAATCCTCGAATTGACTTATGACAGAACTTAAGATTATACTTAGGACAGTACTGGCCTATTTCACGTCATGAAATTGATATTGAATCTTTTCTTATTTAATACACTTTTATGTTTCTCTTTCTATAGAAAGAAAAATACACTTTATATTTCTCTTTCAACAGGCCAGTACTCATAGTCGATTCTTATATTTAAGACTATCTTAAATACAATCTTAAGATGTCCTAAGTCAATCCGAGGACTGTAGACGTTAGTCCATTTTAAGACATTACTTAAGACAGTTTTAAAATAAAAACAGACTGAATATTGTCCCATGTTTAGCGTTTCACAGTTGGCAGTCTTTTCCCCTCATGCGACATTTATAGACAGAGACGGCGGAGAGAGAGATGCTTGCAAACTGAGCATACCGTGTTATCCCTTCCATCATGGGTTCCATCATCAACAGTTACCTATGATCCTTTCAGTACATATGTTTTCTAAGGCGTACGCATACTATTTTTTAATGCGCGAAGATCGAAATCCAGATCTTTCGAGCGTAAGCGAACACATACATAGCGAGCATTTTCGCAAAGAATTAAAAGCATTACAAAAAAAGTTTGTGAGTGAGTTTCTGTTTCTCTGACCTGTACATTTCCTACATTATAAATTTATTAAAATTGCAAAATAATTTTATTAACAAATATAGGAGACAGTTGCTGAATGCTTATTACTTAAGTTATTTTTTATTTTTTGTTTTTTATTTTCCATTTTGTACTGATGTGTACGCATATAAACATTGAAAATTGTAATATTTGAGAGATTATTGTTACATTTAATTTTTCATCAGTAACAAATAAATTTATTATGAATCTTATTGTGACATGTTGTGAAAGGTAATTGATCGCCTAAGATCAAGAAATATATATATATATATATATATATATATATCTTTCAAATTGTATTTACTTTGAAAATATTAAATTGTGATAATGTAATATGAAATTCTTCTTTAAAATTATTCTTTGAAAATATTAATTTATTAATAAAAATAATTTTAAAAATGAAATAAGAAAATGATAAAAGAAATTATTAATCGATATGTAATTAACAAACATATAATTTTAATAATTTTATAATAATTAAAAAAAAAAGATTAATAATTATTAAATAACAACATGGTGAAAAGACAAGAATGTTGAAGTAAAATCGGGTTAAATTAATTTTTTTCAATTGATAATCAATCATTAGTTTTATTAATGTCATTTATTAATATTTTTAATTGTCATTATTAATTTTATCTTGCGATACTATTTAGGAAATTTGATAGGTTTATAAAAGGCTCGAATTAATCTGTAATATTGCAAATATGTATATGAAAAATAAATATCAAAAATTTTTGTCTGTTTTATAAATATTACTCACTTACTTTATTTTCTTGTTTTATATTTTTGTTACTTAATATTGCTTATATCAAATAATAATGTTGCTTACATTATAAGTAATAATGTAAAATATACATGAAGTGATTTAGGCGATCAATATGCAATACGTATTTAGCAACTCTCTCGTGCATGTTACTTATATCTTCATAATTTTACAATTTCGAAATTTTAATATTGTTACAATACATTCAAATTGTAATAATAATATAAACTATAATAAGTTTATAATTAAATGAAATGTTTAATAACAGTACTTACATTCATGTTAAGTGTAGAAATTATGTTTTCAGTAAAAAGGAATAATTTAATTTATCTATATATACAAAATTTTATAGAAATCATTAAATTAGCTGAAGATCATTTAAAATGCAAATGTTTACTATTTAAAAATCAAAATTTAATAATAAAATATCTTTCTTTATATATTAGGTGTACAAAAAAGTTCTGAGCTTTAGATTTGATACAACCGAAATAACAATTTAAATTTTATATATCTTCCCGCCCTTTTTGTGGTTTTAAAGCGTTAACATTTAGCCTTCTAAAATGCCATATGGTTTGACGTTTGATGCACATAACCTCAAAAATCAGTAGTGTTCACGATGGCAATAACAAAAGAGCATATTC
>Ga0157364_1002251_pt1 | contig 17739 bp, 13 predicted proteins | sample AttsexASBM2_FD_111476 | JGI IMG/M metagenome (GOLD analysis project Ga0157364, IMG submission 111476) | Fungus gardens microbial communities from leaf cutter ant in Ribeirão Preto, State of São Paulo, Brazil - Atta sexdens ASBM2 | ecosystem: Host-associated > Fungi > Mycelium > Unclassified ... | reverse complement strand
GTGTGTGTGTGTGTGTATACAATTAAAATTCATTCTTGTTCATGATTTTGAATTAATTAGAATCATTAATAGTCGTGTTCAGTAGACACAACTGTTTCGTAATGGATCCGTGGGCGCTCGCTGCTATTGGTGTATTCTTTTAGATCATCCAATCAACATTTTTGATCTGCAAGGATACATCAATAGCAACGAACGTTCACTCAACTGTTAAGTCCACTGTTCGCTATTGAGCGCTCATGAATTCGCAACAGTTGAATCTGTTGAACGCGACTATTCATGCTGCTTTTTAGCGTCTCATGAAATAGCACCTTTATTAAAGTGTTTCTAGCTGCAAGCGAGCACGAGTTTGCAAGTTGCAACACTGTTTTATCTATGATCTTCATTAAACGAGTAGACCATAACCTGAAAAAACATTTGTCGCCGAATGTCGACGTCACCTCTGGTGAACTCTGGTCACGTCTGTGACCCGCGTACTATCTACACGTCATTATTCCGCAATTATTGACTGCAATTGAAGATTAATTGTAACGCGATATTATAAGCACAAAAACGGGATTGTAGAGACTACGTAAAATGTCAGATGTGAGAGACTGGTTCAATTCTCTACCTATATTTACGAGATATTGGTTGTTGTGTACCGCGGTTCTGACATTACTCGGCAGATTTGGATTTTTGAGCCCGCTTTCGTTGGTGTTGTGGCCCGACCGATTTCTGCATAATTTTGAAATCTGGCGGGCGGTGACAAGCGTCTTTTACTATCCTCTCAACCAAAGCACCGGCTTTCATTTCCTGATCAATTGCTATTTCTTGTACAATTACTCATTAAGGTTAGAGCGTGGAGAGTATGATGGAAAGCCCGCGGATTATTGCTTTCTTCTGTTGTTTAATTGGATATGCTGCGTTATCATTGGACTTCTTGGCGATTTCTCCCTGCTTATGGACCCCATGGTGCTCAGTGTGTTATACGTGTGGTGTCAGCTAAATAAAGATGCTATTGTAAACTTCTGGTTTGGTATGCTCTGCTCTTTTTTTATATCATTTTTTATTTAAATTACATTTTATTTATAAATTATTAGTATAGGGTAGAATGGAACCTTTTCGTCTATTTCACGATAATGTTTGTTTCTGAACAGCACATGATGATTATTTAAAGATTATATTTGCTCTCAAGAAATAATTATGATTATATAATGTATATATATATATATATATATATATATATATATATATAATATACATTACTGAAAAAAGATATTATTTGTTATTGTAAATTTTATTGTATTACTTTAATTAAAACTGATGGAATAGCTCCATCCTACTCTAATGATTATATTATTACATTGTAATGATATTAGCATTATGATATTGGCTTATATGAACAAATCTATTATCAGGTACACAATTCAAAGCCATGTATCTGCCATGGGTCCTATTTGGATTTAATCTGATTATTTCTGGTGGCGGATTGATGGAATTATTTGGGATTCTAGTAGGACATCTATATGTCTTCTTGAAATTCAAGTATCCCCAGGAGCTTGGTGGTCCAGAATTACTCAATACTCCTAGGTTACTTGAAAGTTATTTTCCACCTCAAAGAAGTGGAATTCGATCGTTTGGGAATGTACCTGCACCTAGACCTACGGGCGAACAGAATCAAGGGAGAAATATATTTGGAGGACATAATTGGGGAAGAGGTCACGTATTGGGACAATAATTGAAAGAAACTTATAATTTAATAAAAAATTAATTATTTTTATTATATTTGTTTTGCTGTTTATTATAATATACAGTAACAGTTATTTCTGTATTATCAATTCTTCCAAATATTTTTTTGTGAACTTTTATTTAATGTTCATAATTCAATCATAATTAATTTTATAATAATATTATGAATTTAAGATGTGCATTTTAATGCAATTTAATAAACATGCATATTATAAATTTATAAAAAGAACTTACATTCATGTGATATTTGTGTAATATTATTATTGATATGTGTAAATATATTATTGATTTTTTCTCTTTTTTTCATACACAAATATTGATTATAAAATATAAGGATAAGAATTATAATTTAATTTTTTCATAGATCTTATACACATGAATGCTGTTAAATAAAAAGATAGTAAATGCATTGTATTTTTTATCCTTCATTGTACCAAATGTATAACACTTATGTTCGAAATGAGTCAAATGATATCTGAAAAATAATCAATTTCAAATATGTCACGCAGTGACATTTTTTAACCGATGTATCATAATTGACAAAGTTTTGCAAAAATGATAACGTGTATATTGGAGAAAGAATGACAATATTTCCCTTCATTCATAAGAACTAATAAACGATTATGTTTAATGTAATAAAACAATTTAAATTTACGCAATAGTCACATTCTCATAAAAGAACAGAAGATATTGTATTTTCTTGCTCTGTTAATTCAGTCCTCTGATTATAGCCACTAAGCATATCCATGTTTACAAGATCAATGAAATTTTTATAGACCTCTTTCATTTAATAACTGATCATTAATTACAATTTCTGATCATTAATTACATTCTCAATGAAATATATTTATCAATAAGTTTGTAAATATTTTTCTGCACATTTTTATATTTAATGGTAAAGGAGAAGTGTAGAATTAAAGGAAAAAAGTATGTAATCTACTGATGAATATTTTAACCAAAAACACAAATATTAAAAATTTGCATATATATATATATATATATATATATATATATATATATATATATATATATATATATATACATATATATATATATATATATATATATATATATGTATATACACACACATATATATTAATATTATATATGTATAAATCCCAATAGTAAGATATTCTGAAAAAAATTAATCAATTTTCTAATGTCTTATTTGATGTATAAAGAATGATTTGTAAATCACATTTATTTTAAAGCAGAATTTCGATGCTCAATTTAATAATTGTTTATATAATACACACACACACACACACACACACACACACATATCATGTGTACTTATAAAATTAGATAAAATAACAAACGTATAATTAATTAAATAAAAAATTACAACACATTTAACTCCGTTTTAAGTATTTTTATTTGTCGGCACCTTACAAAATCTGTAAAAACATAAGATACAAGATACTTAGTAAAATTATATTTTTCTATTGTTGAAAAAAAAAGACTAATAGAATATTTTTTATTGAGGTTGTCTTCCTCAATGGCTAAATGCCTGCTAGCACACAACATCATTAGATGTAGTCAGTGTTAAACAGGTGGATGGGATGCCAACCCCTACCAAGAGCTCAAAGTTAACACTTTTCTTGTGACTATTATATATATTACTTAAAACTAAAGTTAATAAATAATTTCAAGATTATATTCATAATAAATCGAATATAATTAAATGACAATAATATAATGACATATGTGTATATTACACACATACACACACGCGTGCGTGTGATGTGTTCTTGGACTTTAGAGGCAATGAATATTAGCAGTGATTCGTTTTACCAGTCTAGTTCATTCGTTAAGCAAAGAAAGTGTTTTGATTGGAAAATTCATCTAGTAAAAAATAACATGCAGCGATACATTTTCTGAACATGTAGTGATGTTTTCTATCTATTGAAGATAGAAAACTATGCAAATTGACATTCATTTCTTTTTCTACGACATATCTTCACTATATATGGCAACTATTCTACAATGAATACTGATTGATATGTCTTCGACTATTAGAAAATATATCACTGTATTGTTCTTTATCAGATGAATTTCTCAGTCGAAACACCATTTCTCTGCTTAATAAATGAACTGTATGAAAGAATTGATTGTGTTCATTATCAACACATGTCCAAGGACACGTGACATGCACAAATAATTGCACAGCCAAAACGCGCACGCGTCAAAATTTTGTTGTCAACAATAAAAAGAGTGAACTATGAGCTCAATACCTACCAACAATTATTCTTCCGGGACTTCCAATTCTCCGGCATTAATGTCATCTATAAGGTCATGAGGTGGTCTGCCTTCCACAGTACATCCCACTGACTGGCATGTACCCAAGATTTCTTTAACGGTACCACCGAGTGTTCGTGACATTGATCTTGATCTCATAGCACGTGCAATGGAAACAATATCATCAAACGTTAGATTACCACTATGTTTGATATTTTTTTGCCTTTTACGATCTCTAGGTGGCTCTTTCAGAGCTTTAATTATCAAGGAAGCAGCAGATGGCACAACTGAGATTGTAGCTTGTCTATTCTGAATAGTCAGCTGAACGGTGATTTTCAAACCTTTCCAATCACTGGTAGCCTTGGCAATGTCATCTCCTACTTTTTTGGGAGACTGAAATATGAATATATTATTAATTATCAATACATTTTATGTATTATATATATACAATATATAAATATATATATATATATATATATATATATATATATGTATATATATTATTAAGAAGTATTATCATAAAAAAATTAGTTTCTATTGAAGATATAATAAATTTTTTTCTGTAATTGTAGAAAATGTGTTAATTTTAAATTGATTAAAGTATAGTTACATACAATATTTTGATAGTGAAAAAACATTGTATGTATATGTGTATATAAAGGAGTTATTTATTTTAATCTTAACAAATAAATATTTTGAAAAATATAAATGTATAAAATACAGACAAAAGTAGAATGATTTCAAGAGGGGCATATTTTAATTATATCATATTTTTTTTGTAAAAAATGAGAGAATGCCAAGAAGACTTGAAAAAAAATATGTATATAACATGGGACAAATCTTACAAAATCGGTTCCTATTAAAAAGTATAATTTTATTTTTATTTCTAAAAGAATCAAAACAGATCTTTAAATTAAAAAAAAATATATATATATATAACACAAATAATTATTCCAAATTAATCATCTAATTGTTCAGATATTAAGAAACAATTCTAATTTGCCAAAATAAATAAAAATTTATCACTTTTATTTGCTTTGACAAATTAAGATTCTTTTAATATTTAAACAGTTATAATTAATATGGAATAATTATTTATGCTACCTCATATATTTTTTTTATTTTAAAAGTATATTTTTATTCTTTTAAAAATAATAATAAAATTATACATTCTAGTAAAAATAGATCTTATATTTGTTCTATAATGTATACAGTTTTTAAATCTAGATTTATTGTAAAATTACACAATATTAATTTAAAATTTATTATTATTTATTATAACAAAATTTACAAGAATTAAATAATAAAATTGAATGTCTCAAATAAATTATTATATCTTCCTAGAGACACAGTAGTTATCTCAGCGCTAAAACATGGTAGAAGATACAGAAGTTTCAGTTAGAAATTTTATTTTTTCTATCAAACTTACTAAACCAAGAGGACCGATTTTAGGAGCAAGGGACGAAGTAGCTCCTACTTCACCACCAACGCATCGCAGAAATACTGATATGAACAATATAAACAATTTAGCAATTTTTTTCCAAGGTTAATTATAAATTTTTTAAAAGTTCATCTCTACACAAAAAATATAAATAAAATACCTTTCTTTATTTCATTTGGATCAAATTTAGGAGGCATTTTGATACTTTCTTTCGATGATTTTTATAAAGAAACTTAGATAAAATTCGATTACGAGAAACCCACGCTTCTCAACTCCACGTTTTACAACGGAAAAGACAAAATGCAATGAACGGTCAGACTATGAAACAGAAACAATGTAGTAAGGCCACTCGCACAAAAATATCCATAAAGTCTCAGACATAATAAGGCATTAAACGGTGAACGCTAGTCACGTTATTTAGTGTAAAGTCAAACTGCGCATACGCAGATCTGCTTCTGATATCTTAGTTCCTCTAAAATCAAAGAATTTGATAGACATAACCATCTAGTATCTTCATGATTTATGACTCAACGCTCTTTCGCCATTTATTTAAATGGCGCACCCAGATGCGCAATCGCTTCTCAAGTATTCAGGGAGTTCTTTCATCTGATTGGTCTATATTTGAAGATCTAACAGTATATGCCAATTAGATGAGAGTTTGAACACTCAGGGATGCATTCATTGAATCGTTATAATCGAGTTAATTAGCCAGCAATGAAAATCGGAGAAATCGGTTGCACTACATTTGAGACTTATTAAATGGAAATTAGATTGTAATTTACAAAAACAATTGTTATTAAAAATTTTTAATAAACATTGTTTTTTTTAATTATTAATGTCGTTATTAAAAGTTCATTCAAATAATTCTAATTTATTTCGAATATTGAAAATTTACTTTATAATTCATGTTACTTGTATTACAGATTTTCAGTATTGTGTTACTTGTATTTCAGATTTTGAAACTAACTATCGGAACGCAATCTAAGACATAAAATAGAAAATATTTTTCGATATTTAAATTTCTATTATAAAACATTTTTAACCAATGAAAAATAATGCGATCTATTGAATAGTTATTAAGGGATAAAGTAACGATAAAAATAACGACTAAATTTTATTGTTGTACTATAAAATATACAACAACCTTTATCATTATAAATAAAAAAAAATAAAGATTGTTATAAAAAAAACGTCGAAAACGATGTAATAGTGTTACAAGTAACGTGTTGTTTTCCAATCTTAATAAAAAAAATCGGTTTTCTATAACTGAATTAGTATTATATATATTTTTGGAATGAGATAAGTATATGTTTATTATCTAGCAAAAAGCGAGAAAGTTCTAGTGCAGTTTAGCGCAATAAAAATATCTCAATATGTGCAAATCACGTTCAATTAGTAAAAAATGATTTAGTTGATCGACCTCGATGTTTAGCTGTCATCCCTTTGATTAAGAGAAATATGCTATAGGATTTTTCTATACTTATTTGGTCTACTTATTTAGTTTATTTAATCCACTTTGTCTGTACAAGAGCGTTTTCAATAATTATCAGACGCCCTGTATATATAACATGCGTATGACTTATTTTAATTCTATAATCACAGTTGCATTGAAAGCAGAAATTAAATTATATAGTCCTCATATATAAGTATATAGTAACAAAAATCTTATTTATCTCGAAATTCTTTAGAAACTCAAGAAGTATTGCTATGTATTATCGGTTAAATTCAATGGAAAATTTGATGTATCAATGAGAAGTTCTTCGTTTATGTTCTGCTGTTTTTCTTCCGATTCGTACTCTTCGATGTCTTCACTTAAATCCGTTAAAGTTTGCGGTCCGGTAGATTTGTATTGAAATGCGGAATGTGACAAATCGACTTCAACTGGGAATAATGTTACTGTCGACAATAAATCCCGTGTATTGGCATAATACTTGGCTAAACCTGCTGCAAACTTGTGCAATTGCCACACAACATCCTGAACGTGTTTATTGTCCAACAGTTCAAGCTTTACTAGCACGTCTGAGCGAAGCTTTGCAAATCTTGCACGAGCTTCTTGTCGACATCTTAGTATCAGACGATATTCGTAATTGCCTGTTTCAACGCGATAAAGAGGCTCTTGCAGAGCGACACAGCTTTGCTCTTCATCATCTAATTCTTTTACCTTTAAACAATAAGATAAATATTCAAATTTTGCATCGGCATACTTGCTAATGGTTAACCGTGTATCTGGTATGGCTTTATTAAGATATGTTCCCAAGTCACTTAATATTGGTTTCAGAGTTTTTAACATTATCATTCCAAACTTTTCCATTTGCCTATGCTGCTCTCCAAATTGTCTAAAGGCTTCACTGGCACGTGGCTGTGGTTCTCGAACACCTATGGCAGCAAAAGCATCTCCGAATACTGAAAAAAAAAAAAAAACAATTTGAATGAATAAATACTGTGTAATAATTCTGTGCAACTTCTGACAATACCTATTCGAAACTTTTGTACCTTTATAAATTTGTATCAGATCGAAAAAAGCATGTAATGTAGCTTTAGCATGCGTAACGAGACCTCTATAGAAATTTTCCGTGCGCTTCAACATCATCAATCTTTGGACAAGAGCATCATTACAAAGGATAGCTCGCGATAATCCAAGTGCATCAGCCGTAGTACTACCCATTCCTTCAACTAATCTATGCTTTACCTACAAATTCGAAAATTTAATTTTTTATTATTTTATTATATAATTTCAGCAGAATAAAAGTTATTATGATATAATCCTATACAGAATGTTTCCTTTAATTCAAACATTTAAAATATCTTTATTGTTCTTAATACAACAAATATAAAAAGAAAAAGTTGTTCATTTTGAAAGGACAAATATTATAAGATAAGCAAAATATTTTTTTCTTAGGTATTCATATTTTTTGAGATAACAAGATTGCCATTTTTTAAATAAAAATATATGATATATATATATATATATATATATATATATATATATATATACAATTCCTTTTTCAATTTAATCTATATATCTCTCTTTAAGTGCAAAATAATTAAAGAAATTATCAAGATCATCGTCAAGATGAAATTATATGATTTTTTTATATATGTAAAAAAATTATATAATTCTATTAACATCTTCATATCTAAAAAAATATGATCTTAAAAAAAATTCTTTGCTTATCATAATATTTATTCTTTCGAACATACAATTTTACTTTTAATATTTTGTCGTATAATTAAAACCAATCAGAGATATTTTAAATGCTCGCGTTAGAGAAAATACCTTCTATATATTTATATATATATATATATGTATTTTTATATATATATATATATATATATATATATATGTATATATACCTTTTTTAAAGCAATGTCAAGTGTACGACCTTGTTTTGGATCAGCATGTAACTTGTTGTAATTAATGCTGACTTGCGAATCGCAGGATTGTATCATTTTTGCAACTTCCACTTTAGTTTTACCCTTTACTGATGCTCCATTCACTGCCACAAGTTCGTCTCCTGCTTGAAGGGTACCATCTACAGCAACAGGTGTATTGTCGAAAATTTGTACAATATAAAGACATGGGCAAAGTGGTGCACCGCCGCCGATGCTTATACCGATTAGATTACTAGTATCCTTTTGTATTACGACATTTCCAGATGTAATTGTCATGCCCCTGAAATACAAAAAAAATTTATAAAAAACATATATAATATGATCTTTAAGTAAATATAAATATATAGCACTTTAAATCTTTTAGAAAAAATTAAATATTCAAAATACTTCATAATAAATACTTCTTGTATTTAGTTAATTCATTCATATAAGTATCTTATCTAATTTTAATATTTCAGGTTTTATAAAATTCAAATAGGTCCATAATTAAACATTAAATAAGTAATGCACATAGAGTATAATATATATTTATATTGAAATTAAATGTTGACTCAAAAAATTTCATGTTTTTAATTTTATATGCATACAAATAATATATACATATAAAAAGTTATATAAATAGTATAACTAAGTATACATAATAAAAAGTTAAAATTAATGATGCATAATAGTTTTGTGCATACAAAAAATATAATATAGAAAATATAAAAAAATCTTTTCTTTTGTTTTTTATCATGATAAAATATTAAAAATCATATCCAAAGGCAATGTAAATTTATTAACATATAAGCTTTAAGTTATACAAATATTTAATAATATATCAATTTCATACTATAAAATTTTAAATGCTTTTAAATTTAAAAAAAAAACAATCATTATACATTTTTGATAAATCTTTCACTAAAGAATTAAATTAACAGTAAAAATATTTTTAAGAATAAATCAAATATAAACTGTATGAACTTCCATGATTGTATGTCAATAATATAATTATAAGGCAATAAAATATAATTTCCAAACAATTTAAATGTACTTATCAACAATTTTTATTGATAAGTACATTCCAATAATTTAAATCTAAATTATTAGAAAAATTATATCTTATCCCCTTATAAACATGCATTAAAAACCATGAAGATTCATATATTAAGAAATTCATTTATATTTAGTTTTTTACTCGAGTTTCCTGCAATATTAATATAATAAATTGATAATATAAATGTTTTTTTCATGATAAAATGTTTAATAACAAAACTTACAGATTGACGAGTTGTGGCTGTATATATTGATCTTGCGTGACCAGTTCTATATCTGGCCTAAATCCCAATAAGCAGTATAAAAGGAAAACATTGAATTTGATACGCAAAAAGATAAGAATATAAAAAAATCAATATAATCCAAAATATATATATAAATATATAATATAAAAATAATACAAGAACAGTGCGTACATGCGATCTTCCATCATAGCCAGTTGGTGTATTTCCATGCTAGCCAATAGTATGGTGGTTAGAGCAATAAAAGCTTTATCCAAAATTGATATGTATTCAAACTTTGAAGCATACTAGTATTTGTAAACGTGGTTGAAATAATTAAATCACTTGTTAAACTTTTCCACCACACAGTAACATTCAGGCATGCATTTTACGACCAAAAGAAAGCATATTAAGGCTGTAAATATAGCATAACAAATGTATAATAAACTATAACTAATAAACATTAATATCCACAATTTTTTACATAACCAACATTTTATCCTCTTCAAAGAAGAAATCATCTTCAAAGTCCATGCCCAGGCCAGTCATATTCGCTAATATCTGAAATATCGACGTTATTTATATGTATCGTTCTTTTTTCAATCTAGTTCATTGTAAATGTAATGGGGGTTATACAATGATCTCTTTTATACCATTAAATCAGTTAATATACATACATTAAATTGGTGCGAACTAATTACATTCTAGTTTACATACACTTAATACTAATTAATAATTTTCTATTGAATTATCTTAATTTCGACGGTACATGTAAACATATATATGATATGATTAATCATTTTGATACGTACTATATGTATCAATTTAGAGTAGTAATTATATAGTACCGCTATAGCAGCTCCGAAATTATCAATAAATAAAATATCAATGAAATTAATATTAGTCAATGTTTTTACACGAAATGAAAGAATCTGACAGCAATAAGCGTTGCTCTGCCTCAAGAACGGAGATTTTAAGCGTTAAATTTGATGACTATTGAGGTTAGGAAATTTGTCACATTTGTAAAATACTGCGAATTAAAGTCACTAGATTTCTAAAATACCGCAAACTTGCCTCTATCGTAACGCAAAACGCGGTCATTTTCAAACCTATGTATTTATATAAACGTAGTTTATTTGGGAAAATAAAGCCGTAAAATATGTAAATCAATTTTTTAATTGTAAATAATTTACTTATGAACCAAAAGAAATATTATACGAATGCTTAATTTGTATCTTTTAGTCCAACATAGGTTTTTTCGTTGTGAAGTGTTAGTGCAGAAAAGTGCAATCTGACATTATAAGTACTGAGGATCAATTCTAGAGATCCATTCTGTATCTTCAACAAGATGAAAATTACAAAAGCAAGCAAATTTACTAGGTGTTGACCAATGAAATAATCAATAAGTTCTAATAAATTCGCTCACTTTTATAATTTTCACTTCATTTCAAGATACAGAATCGCTCTCTAAGAGTTGATAGATCCGAAATTTAGAACTCTTGATTGAACAAATTTACTACTTATTGCGCACCCTTGAAATGATTGGCCTGATATTTCATATGTCGGTCGAGGCTTTCAAGCCTGTTGATTGGCTGCGGAATAGAGAAATTCTCGGATTTCTGCAGCCAATCAATAGGCTTGAAAAGTCTTATCAAGCGATACATGAAACAGCGGCTTATCAATTACCATGTTAATTTCATCACGTGTTATCCGGTAAAATCCTCTTTCGTTTCCGGTAAAGTTGCGAGCTTGGGTGTTTGTTCTCTCCTGTAGAGCTAAGGTCTTATCGACGACTTACACCAATTTTAAGTTCCATCCGCTTCTCAGTAATTAAATCTAAATAAAGAAAATGACGACCGAAGCCGAGCTTGCGTGCGTTTACTCTGCGTTGATACTCGTTGACGATGATATCGCCGTAACTGTAAGTATAAATTATATCGTCACGCGGGTTTATCACCTTTACGTTATTTTTCATTTTATTGGTATGTTTTATTATCGGTATTTCATTAACGTTTTATGTTTTACGTTTTTATTAAATAATTTTATCATCTATATTATGTCTCCTTTTGACAGAATTGTTTCAATTTATTGTGTCTACTAACCTCTCTGTTACTGAATTCTCAATACGTATTCGTTTATATTAAAAATATATTGATAAAATTAAAGCTTAAGGGTGCGTAAAGTTTGGATTTTTATGCGCTTTAAGCATTTATTTTGTTTTTATCGTTCATTAGATATAAAATAAACAGAGAGAGAAACGCTAGCGTCAAAATCAAACCCAGTTTAAATTCAGTCTTAAATTTTAATGATTAGTGTTTTTATGAACTTTCGAAATAAAGAATTATATATTTCCAACTCCTTTTTTTATCTTCATAAAATATGAAAATTGACAAAAAATGAAAAATAAATGTAATTTATTATCAATATGTTCTCTTGAATTATTATATTTCAATTTCACAGGGCGAAAAAATACAAACAATTTTAAAAGCAGCCAATGTAAATGTTGAATCTTATTGGCCTGGACTTTTCGCTAAAGCTTTAGAAGGCATAAATGTTAAGGAATTAATTACCAACATCGGATCCGGTGTTGGAGCCGCACCTGTAGGAGCAGGTAATATATGTACTTTTTTATTGAGAATAAATAATTAAAATGCAAATCCTTTTTTAACCAATACAAATACAAATGTTTATGTGAGTTTCTACAGTAATGTGTAAATTATATATTCATAAAGTTATTAAATAAATACAATTACCAAGTAATTAAGATGTATTTGATAAACAAATTTATACATGAAACACATGTTTTGATTCTGAATTTGTTCTTTTCGATGCAATAACTTTTAATTTGATTTATTTTCATTAATCTTTGCAAAATTCTTGCTCAATTGTTAAAAGCTCAAATATGTCTTTTGCTTGGATATCATTAGAATCACAGAAATTCAAATTGCTATTAATAAAAAAAATGTTAAAAAAAACATGAGATTATATCTTGATATCAATAAAGCTTGATATCAGTAACTGCAGCTATTAAAAATAAATTTGAAAGAATTTTATGCTTAAATAAGTTATGGAAGATTTACAAATTTTAACCTCTTCATCCACCGATCTAGCTTTAAATTGCTAGCTCGGTCAGCAAAAGAGGTCAAAGGAAACTGATGACGAACTTTCTGATTTTATCAATAAAGATATAATCTTGAAAGTTTTGTTAACAACAATTTTTTATTAAAAATATAGAAAAATTGTGTTAGAATATCATATATAATATGATACAAATTTTTATTTTTTTGAATGATTTATTCAGGCAAATATAATCTTTTTAATTATTATTTCTGTATGAAAAAATTTTTATTTTGTTCTTTTAAAGCTCCAGCTGCAGCGGTGCCCGTTAGTACTGAAGCTGCTCCAACTAAAGAAGAAAAGAAGAAGGAAGAACCAGAAGAAGAATCAGATGATGATATGGGCTTTGGTAATTTATCAAATTTATATTATTTAAATCTCAAGAAAGTAATTAAACATTCCCAATCTATTATCATTTTTTATTTTGAATGAAACTTAAAAATTTAGAAAACAATTGATACTAAAATAGAATAATGATAATAGGATACTGAAAAATATTGTTAACAAAGTTTTCTAAATTTGTTTTATTACTTTTGATAGAACAGTTTTTACCGATATTTTCCGCCAAATCTGTAATATTGATTTTTACCAGACTTTATAAAAAAAAAATGAAATTTTGCCTGAAAGAAAATACAAATATTCAGTGATTAATATAGCATGTATTAGCTACAGAGTATACATGATGACAATATTTAAAAAATGAGAATGCAATAAAAATTAATCATCCTGTTCAATGGATATAACTAGTTCTATTTTAATCGCAATCTATTATTTAATTACAGGTCTATTCGACTAGGATCAGGGATCGCGTTGGTCCATTCCTTTTACAGTTTTGTACAGTTACATTGTACACATAATATAAATAATGAAACATTTTGATAAAAAAAATGTATACTTTTTTCCCAACCATAGAAAAGCGAATAAGAGTTAGTTCTATTTTTCTTTCTTTTATTTGTATATGCATAATGTATGAATAGTTAATGAAACATGCATAAAATATATTTGATGTTCTCTATATAGGATGAAAATATATTTCATGATTCTGTTCTCTTCATGTATGTATGTATGTATGTATGTATATATATATATATATATATATAATATATTATATATATGTGTGTGTACACACGCATGCATGCACACTTTAATATTCTCGAAATATTTTATAATATAGGATGTAACAATAATATCAGGCTAGTTTAAAAAAAAGTGCCTTTTCTTGAAAAATGTTTCATACAAAAATTACAGATTTTTACATTAGATAATGATATTAGTGTAATCTTGAATAGCATTAAAAGATAAAAATTACTTCGTAATGTTACTTTGAATAATTTAAATGGAAATCCTTAATTTATTGTGTATTTTTATAGCTGATCTTCAGAGTTTTTCAGAACGCTATAATAAAGATATTTTTTATAAAGTATTTTCTGAGTGATGAAACTGTTCCTATTAAAAAAATTGAAACCGATTTTTACGCGTACATTGACAATGTAATCTAAGATTATATTAACATTGCTATTTAATGCACTTAAAACCTTATAATTTTATCTGAAATATTTTTTCAATAAAATGCAATTCTGCAAAAAATCAGATTGGAATATGATTATTATATATATATCATATATATATCTTTTATATATATATATATATATATATATTTATATTTATATATCAGAATTCTGTTTTTTGTACTGTATATTCAACAAAGTAAATTATAATTCTATTACACTTTATTCTCATTTTATCTGCTGATCAATAATATGTGCTAATAAATTCAGTCAATCTTTTATATAACATTTAATACAACTATTCCGTTAAAAGAACCTGCTTTTATCGGCGGATTTATTTTTAATAGACCGTCTTATTTTACAATAACTATGTGTGTCGTTATAGAATTTGGATAATTATGAGGAGCATCTCATAAGTAATATCGAATTCGATTGAACATACTAATGCGCACTAACGCTTATTAAAGTGATTTAATTGATTTAATTTGTGTAAAAGTAAAATGCAAATATTTCGAATTATAAAATATAGATTTTAATTAACACAACATGTATTAAAGACTGATTTAATCCGTTTTTGTATTTATATTAACATACATTTGTACGTCAATTTACCTGGGACAGAAGTTTTGTAGTGCATCAGGGTGCATTGAGTGTATTCAATCGAACTTGCTATAGGTTTATTTATCATAGAAAAAAAAACTGATTGTGCGAGTATGAACGAAAAATCTTGATTATTCTTTTCATGAAATTACTTCTCCTTCACAACACAGACAAATGAAGTTACAAGTGGAATCGAAAAATTTTGAGAATAAGGCTTATGGTTCTCTCATGATATCAGAGAAAATTGTTTCATAAGTTTATCCTCTATTCCGATTCCGGAAGAAATCCAATGTTTATTGCGGTTAGGAGAAAATTTTTCGTTACCTGATTACGATCGCAGAGATAATGTTCGAGTTCATAAAAAATATTGAAAATAATATAAAAAATAAATAAATTTAGTTTCGAACCAAAGCCTACAACAAATAGAACTTTATCTATTCTGATTTTGAAAATTTTTTTATCCTTCAGATCTCAGAATGTTGAAGTTAATAATAAATTAGCTTATCTAGTTAAATCTACGAAACAATTGTTAAAGAATAATCCGTATGTGGTATTCACAAAAGCTAATGAAGGCAACATCATAATAGCATTTGATAATAATGAATACAAGTAAAAACTTACGCAAATGCTTATTAGAAAGCGTTAAATGTGCATAAAGACAGATAATTGTATTATTACATAGATATGCGTATTTATAGGCTCGTTATAGACTTTGATTAAGATAACTTAAAATTGAGAATATCATTAATTCTATGCACATGATGAAATTTCACTTATTAATTACATATCATTTGTCGAAAAAAAATTATATTTAAAAAAAGTTTATTTAAAAAATTGCTCTATTCTTATTTAATTTAACAAAATAATTTTTGCTTAACTTACTGACAAAAAGATATTGAAGTTTTATAATCTTTTTGAAATAATTTGTTCAAAATAATATTGCAATTGCTTCAAAACACATTTCGTTGTAAGAAGTTATCTAGTCAGAAAGTAAAAAAAAATTTTCTTTAATTAATATAAAAAAAAATAGAAATAGGAACAATTTTACGTAAAAAATATTAATATTACACTTTTTTGATTTTTTGAGGTCATTTCAAGATTAATTTTTCTTAGATCGAATTATAATTTTTGAAGTTCTATATTTAGTCCTTTCTCATACTCAGGTTAGTAATTAAAATCCAGATTAATCTTGATATGATACTTTAAGAATATCAAGTTGAGTTATTATTTTATCTTCTTCAAAACAAAATAATTTTTACTTAAAACATTTTTTGTTACAATATCGTAAGAGGTAAGACATTTTAGCCATCTTATATAAGGTCAATTAATTTTCGTGACAACATGTGGATAGAACGAACTTAGTTGAAAAGTTCTGTATCATTTTGCAATTTTTGCACAATACTTAATAAAATATTGATTTCTAAAGATCGTCGGAAAATCAAATTTCCTCCAGGAAAATACCCAGCAAACTCTAAATATTTTTGAAATATTTATAAAACGTTCCTGAAATCTCCAAAAAATATTCCAAGAATACAAAATATTCTCAAATGTTTACGTAAAGGAAACATTCAAATGTCAGTTAAAAATTTCATTTATATATCGTTATATATTCCAAGAATGTTTTATATATATTCCGCAAAATTTTAATTTTTCCAAAAATTTCGTGAATCAGTTTTTAAACAAATTTTACTTTGGTAAATGTTTATTATATTAATATTAATATATATTAATATTAAATGTGATATTAATGTGATAATATTTAATGTGACTTTTTCTGGATGAATGAACTATAAAGAAGAGGCTGAATACTGAATAGTTGCCGAATATTCGTTGCATTTCTATTAACTATTATTACTATTATCCCTATTAACTATTACTATTGTTACTATATGAAAATTGCAAAATGGTACAGGACTTTTCAAATCAGTTTAATCCGTTCTATTTGCATACAAGCTGTGTCAAAAAATTTGGGACACGTATATGTATAATATATATATGCGCGCGCGCGCACACACACCCACACACACATACACACATTCCAATAGCAATTTTTTTTTTAATTTTTAATTTTTTAATTCTCCGTTATCATCACGTTGCGCTTCTGGTTCTGACAATGGCAACCATTGTGCCGAAGCACCTTTTCCGGATAATACACGTTGAAACAATTCTTTTTGACACGAGCCGGATACTTCACACTTACCTAAGAGATTACCATTTGCTCGCAGTACAGAAAATAGTAAGACACACTTCGGTAATATGTCGCTATTAATATCAAAGGTAAGAATATCGTTCCAGACGGGAATAGTAGCCTCATGTTGTATACTAGATTTTTTCTTCTTAAGATTTTTACCGTCTTGCATAAGCGATACCTAAACAATTCATCTTAAATAAGAAAATTTTAGAACAAGTAATATATATCATATATATCATATATATATATATATCATATATATATATATAT
>Ga0157364_1002250_pt1 | contig 17744 bp, 14 predicted proteins | sample AttsexASBM2_FD_111476 | JGI IMG/M metagenome (GOLD analysis project Ga0157364, IMG submission 111476) | Fungus gardens microbial communities from leaf cutter ant in Ribeirão Preto, State of São Paulo, Brazil - Atta sexdens ASBM2 | ecosystem: Host-associated > Fungi > Mycelium > Unclassified ... | reverse complement strand
TGTTAAGTATGATTCACACTCCAAGCAAAAGTCTGCAGATATTGAGGATGTGTAGGGCAATTAAGTGGAAGCATGGAAGCATCAAACTCCAGAGGAATCTAAGTTTATGATTGTGAGCTACCTTGCCTATGACTAATATTTATTTTTATCAATTAGGACTTAGCTGTTAGAGCAACCAGGGCAGAAAACTCCAGAGAAAACCTAAGGTTCTAAGTACTCTACCAGTTCATTCCAATCAGGTGTTCTGGAACACTTGATAAAAATGATATCTTCTATTGTCAACAGTGACATCATTACTAAGATTGAATTTTGATACTGTAGTTAAATTTAGTTTCTGTTATTTCTTAATAATCTCTCTTTCATACCACTATCTTGTATGGTAGTGCCTGGCAGAGAAATTGCAAAAAATTGGTCTACTAGTTGTGGAGATACAAGCTGAATGAAGTTTGTAACACTCAGAAACAATCCAACAGAAAAGAAGGGTGTACTTATGCTCAAGCATCATCTGGGAGCATCAAGGAAATTCTAAAAATTAAAGACAACTTTCCTAATCTTCCATCTAAGAAGATTGAAGATATTCACAAAGCTATCAATGGTATAGGCAAACCAAAGCCTTGTATCAACATGACCACTAAAGATCCTTCTTATAAACAAATTATTGTTCCTATAGGTAGTGAGAACATTAGCAAATTCATGGCTTCTTCAGGTGATCACATTGCCAACTTAAATCATACTCTCAAGAGTATTAAATCTGATATCATTATCAATTTTATTCATAGTGATCACTGAGATCTTATCATTATGTCAAATAAAGTTGTATTCCCTTCAAATCTTAGCATAGTAGAGAATTACATCAAGAACACTAGCTCTATAGACTCAAATAATATCCAAACTGCTTAAATCCTTCAGTCCAAATTGTACCTAAAAAATTTTAGTTATCTCCTATATCATTGAAGGCACTAACATACCTATTAATTTGAGTGTGATAGAAATAATTATCAAGTTCACTCATATTTTCAACAACGTTCATATTACTTTAAAATCTTGTGTAGTCAAAGTCTCTTCCAAATCTGATATGGCCATCTACTAGATTAATATTTGGAATTCTCGAAGTAGCTTATTTACCAAAAATCTTATTAATCAATTCTTTAATATAGAAAGCTATATTACTACCATTTGAGATGCAAATATGAATTCTGGTATTCTCTAGTATAAGAACTATTAAAAGTGAGAATACATCACATTTGCTTGTTAAGCTCAAGGCTCTCAATGTATTAAGTGCAACAGACCTCATAAGATTAAATGCTACTACCACTTTGTCTAGTGCCATAAAGTGAATTTCAAGATCAACCCTCTATATCTTGAAATCAAACAGGGTAAACTCTGCTCTCACATATTCAACTGCCTAAATTGTAAAGGCAATTATTAAGCTAACTCAAACTCTTGCCCATTTTAAAGATATTATTTCAATAAGGAGTAGCATATGAAGAAATATCAAGAACTCTGAGATTCTAGGAACAAATCAATTTGCTTAGCTATAAGTAGTAACCAAATATGATTTTGAAAAATCTCAAGATCTTCTTACAAAATGTTTAAAAGAATAGAAATCTTATAGATTCTATACTGGAAACATATAAAGATTTTGATATTATTTTCAATTAGAAACCTCATTGAATGTTTATCCATACTATACTAAGTTTCTCCAATAAAGAGGGAGACAGAGTAGTAGGCCATTCTAACTGGATCACCTTTTCCAGGCCTTTTAACAGCAATAATGAACATCACTGAGTTATTTCATATATCAACATTTAGCTTTCACATATGCACTTTTCTCTTAGAAAGAATATTTTCAATCATAAGAACATTTGCTATTTTTCTTTCTTTAATAATAGTGATATCTTTTTAGTGATCAACATCTATTCTGATGATTACCAATCAGCTTTAAAGTATCTCAAAAATACTGAAGTCAATATTCAAAACATGCTAATTATAGCTGGAGATTCCAATATTAGGGATAGCAATTGAGACCTGTTCTATTCTTTTCATTCTTTTCATAGTGATACTTTACTTGAAATTGCAAACTCATTTGATCTTAGATTATCTTGTTCTAACCAACAGATACCTACTTGTTATTCCAACAATGACAGCAACTCAAACTCAGTCATTGATTTCTTTTTCCTTTGACCAAATTCAATTGAAATCAATAACCATTCTGTTTTACTAGAATTGCAATAACTATCAGATCATGCTCCTCTTGTTGTTAATATTTCTATTACTGAAGAATTCATCCAAGACAAAAGACATATTATCACAAAGAATAGTAAAGAAGAGAAATTCACTTTTGATCTTGTCAAACAGTTTAAAAGTATAGACACTTTGTCTATCTCAGATAAGAATTCTCTTGAACTTGTAATCCAAGAGTACACAAGAATATTGGATTCAACATGGTATGAACATTCATGATGTATCAACATTACAAGATGATCTAAGGATTGGTGGAACAAGAATTGCCAGGCAAAACTTACAAAATACAGGCCATCCAAGAAAGTTGAAGATTGGAAGATGTTTAAAGGAATGGTCAAGAAGACCAAGTATGTATTCTTTAATGACAAAATTCAAGAAATTGCATCAAAAAATTGAAGACCCTGAGATCTTATGAATTGGGTCACAAAACATAAGCTTTTAGCTATTGAAGCTTTACAGTATAATGGCCAACTATGTATTAAAATTGATGATTTCTGGCAAGAATTACATCAAACATTCAGCTCAAAATTAACAAGTCAATATGAACATCTTAGATGAAATCCTATTAAAATCTTTATCAGAATGGCTTTCTTTTTCAAATAAGAAGTTTATAAGTGCTATTGACAAATGTAATAATTCATCTATCTCTGGTTCTGACAGAGTCTTGTAAAAGCATCTTAAAGCAGTCATTAAAGATGCTGAATGTTTAAAGAATATTGTTAATATTACTAATGTATATATTAACTTAGGTCATTGGCTATCACACTTCAAGTTGTCATCTTTGATTATCATTCCCAAGCCTAATAAGATGTCTTATGACTCTTCTAAATCCTTTCACCCTATTGTTCTCTTGAGTGTATATCTATATCTCAGATTTTGGAATACATTGGGAAAGCTAATCAAAAAGGTCATTGGTAAAAGACTTCAATTCCAATTGATATCAAAAAACTTCATCCATTCTAATCAACTTGGGAGACTCAAACAGCACTCAATCACAGATATAGATGCTTTTCTTATTCACCCTATTTGTTCAGGTTGGGTTAAAAATCTATGAATGAGTACACTAGCCTTTAATATTGTCTAGTTTTTTCTGTTGCTCAACCACCAGCTTCTTTCTCTCATTCTAGATAAAGCTAGTTTTAATGCAAAAATCTTCTCATTCTTTTCTGACTATCTAGTTAGTAGGAAAATATAATATTTATGAAACAACTTCATTTTACCATTTTTTAACATTGATATAGGTGTAGGACAAGATTCTGCTTTATTGCCAATTTTTTCTGCACTCTATCTTTTGCCTATTTTTTATATTTTTGAAAAAAGAGCCAAAAATCTAAAAATTCCTGTTTTATTTCTCTCTTTTGTAGATAATAGACTCAATATAACTTTTATTCCTCAAGAAAGATCTTTTGAAAAAATAAATTCCTATCTTTTTTATAGTTATATTATTTCTTTCTTACTTGAACAATTTGGACTTATTATAGAACATAGAAAATTTGAAATTTTTCATTTTTCCAGATTGTGCAGTCTCTTCAACTCTCCTCTACTAAACCTCAGTTATCTCAGAGGTCCCATACTTTGCCCTAAAGAAACTTGGGAATATTTTGGTTTCATTTTTAACAGAAAGCTTTTGTTTCAACATGTCAAATTCTATTCAAACAAAGCTCTGTTAACAATCAAGTACATGAAAATAGTTGGAAACTCCACTCATAGATTACTTTCCTATCAAAGACATCTTCTATACAGAATATATATTCTCCTCATTGCCCTTTATAGATTTCCTTTCTAATACTTTAACAAAGCACCATTTAAATATTCTCTCAAAGAGTTCAGAAAAATGCAACAAAGAGCTGCTTTGTAGATTCTAGGTACTTTTAACACCTCTTCCATATTGGGAATTGAAGCCATTACTAGCTTAATTCCCATTTATCTACACCTTTAGAAACTCAGTATATAACAACAACTTGGAATATCCACTCTTCTGAAAAATCATGCTATTAAGTCTCTCCTTGAAAGCAGATACAATAATAACTTTCATAATTATTGTCTATTGCTAGAAAATATGACCTCCAAGCAATGATTAAAAATCAAGAGTTTTGTTGTAGACACCAATAATCATCTCAATGGAATTTTTCCTGCATTTTATTTGCTTAATAGTGAATTTTCTCCTAGTTCTAGATTAGTTAATACTTTTTTTAGTTAATATTCTTTTTATTAAGCAAATTGTAAAGACAAAGAGAACAAGGCCACTTATTTTTGCAAACTTTTTTTTTTTAAATCAACAATTTATTATATGGAACATAAGGGCAGACTATGGTAGCTACTTCATAACTACTTACAGGATAAAAAAACTAACATGAGAACTAGAAAAGAAAGGGAAAAGAAAGAAGAAAAAAGAAAACTAAAAAAAAAAGAAAAAAAAAGAAAAAAAAAGAAAAGAAGAAAAAGGAAGAGAACAAAAATTGTCAAAAAGAGAAACATAAAAATCTAGTTACGAGTTCAACTTGTATCTAATAGAGGAAAACTGTCTGTGAAAGCAAATGCACCTGAGTTTAACTCCAAGAACATGACAAAATGGTTAATAGAATCCCTTTGTGGATTCTAGTACTTGTTAAATCTTTTATATTTGTGAAGAATGTGCCTTCTTATTTTGATGGGATATGACCCACACAGACATCTAAATTCCTCCCTAGGAAAGAATCTAAGTCTATATTTGCTAATGGGAGCATGATTAGTAATTACTCTTGCAGCTCTAGCACATAAGGTATTTGAATGTCTGAAGAACTTCAACTAAGACCCTCTTTTGATATACAATGGTTCGATGATATTACCATCATTGTTGAGCAAGTTGAGGAAATGTCTTCCTTTAAATTCCAACGCTTGAAATGTCATTTTCCAAATGTTTGCTATATCATCACATTTGCTCTTCTTACTAAAATCCCATGATATTTTGCATAGAAATAGAGAAATGGGCTTGAAATTTTTTATTTCTTTGTTGATCACTTTGTAAAGGGCCCAATTACAGCAACTAGGGCATTCCCAAAATTCAATGGAATTGTTTTGATGTCACATGAAAAATTCACACAATTCTTTGAGGATAGATGTAGCATGAATTTGATAAGGATGAGATGACGGGTCAAAAATTCTTTTAGCTACATGAATTGCATCTGTGATGACAATAATCTTGGAAATGTCTTTACAGTGTATGGTGTTATTAATACCACACCTAATAGTGAACAACTCAGCTTCAGTACTTGTGACATGAACCACATGATAGAAGGTTTTGATGATGGGACAATTATGAATGTGCATATGCAATATTGATGTAGCAACATCATTTTTGACATTAGTGTCTATAATAACAATAGTGTTTAAAGGGGTAATTGAAGGATCAATAACCATGTTGTCAAGTTATTGAATATGTGCTTTCAAATTGTTGTCTTTTTTCTTGTCAAATAAATTGAAAGAAAATTAGTCTGAGGAATTGTCAATGATTCTATTATCTGGAGAAAATTTGTAATGAAGAGGGGTGAAAGAAGGAAAAACTTCATTAAATTTATTATCCATGTCAACTAAATGATCTTTGATAAGATTGCATTGTTAGCTAGTAAGATAATCAAGCGACAATAGGTGTTGAGAGAAGTAGGTGGAAGGAGACAGTTCCATGAGTGAACAGATAAGATGATTGGGAGAGAGAGAGTACATTCATAACATCAATCTACTACCTAATTTTTGAAGATGGAGTTTAATGGGTATGAGCCTTATAATAACTTCTACACCATATATAGGAGAAGTCTTAAAAGCTCCTATGATCCATAGGGCAGCTTGTCTTTGTATTTTCCCAAGAATCTTCAGAGGATATGATAGAGAAGCTCAATTATAAAACCATATCTGAAAGCCATATAATGCAATAGGGAGAACGCAACTTCTATAAAGAAGGTATTTTTGAGAGGGGTTAATACTACAATTTGAATTTCCAAGAATTTTCATGCACTTGACCATGGATATTGCTTTGTTTGAGTAAAAGTCAATGTGGTGATAAAATAATAGCTTCCTATCAAAAATGAATCCCAAATATTTCCACATATCTTTGGAATACAATACAGTTCCTTTAATAGGTGAGAGATTGAGAGGAGGGGGGTTGAAAGAACCCTGAGATCTATTAAAGTGAAATACTTCAGTTTTTGAGTGTTCCACTATAAGACCAAACTTCACAAGCAAATTTGTCATTACATTGTAGTTACAAAAAAGATGTGAGTTGGAAGTTTGAATAGATTTGCTTTGTAAAATGAAAAGACCATCATCAACAAAGAAAATGATTGAAATCGGAATTTTTAAGTTTTTTAAACAATTTTCAATAATATAAAGAAATGGTGAAAGATAAAGTACTGATAAAATAGGGGAAAGAGCAGAACCTTGACCCACTCTGATATTAACATCGAAAATGAGTGAGGTGAAATTGTTCCAAAAGTAGTTTGTTTTCCTACCAATAAGATAATTTGAGAAAAATTTGACAACTCGTATGTCAAAACCTGCTTTTGCCAAGATAAGGGTAAGAATCTGGTGATTAAGAGACAGGAAAAACTGGGCAATATTGAATGCAAGTGTACTCATCATAATATTTTTGATCTAACCTGAACAAATAATGTGCATAAGTGCAACACCTGCATCTGTTGTAGATTTGAATTTCAACCCACTTAATTAACTTGGATAAATGAAATTGTTTAAGGCAACTTGAAACTGAAGTCTTTTTCTAATGACTTTCTCAATCTTTTATTAGGTTTTGAAATAATGACTGTTGTAAATTTCTTAAAGTGAGATAGCCAATAACCTAAATCAATACATGTATTAGCAATCTTGATGATGTTTTCTAAGCAAGTATTGTCTTAAAGGATAATCTTGAAGTGTCTCCACAACAGCTTGTCTGGTCCTGGGATAAAAGAATTGTTGCAATGAGCAATAGTGATTTTGAGTTCTTCTTTGGAAAATGATCCCCAAGAAGAAGACAGTTTAGAAACTATTTCATCAAGTATGCTCAAATTGACACTACAATGAAGAGCCATGTTAAAAGACAAATGAAGAGCTTGCTATAAATCTTCAATATCCAAGCAAGGTCTATTATTGTACTTGATCACTTCAACAGCTAGCAGTTTTCATTTGTTGACCCAGTTCATAAGTTCCCAAGGTTCCCTCTTTTTGTTGGTGATTTCTTGAATTTTATTATCAAAGAAAGATTGTTTTGAAATCTTGACTATTTTTCGGAAGTTTTTCTAGTCTTCAAGATTTCTTGACATCCTATACTTGCTAAGACACCTATTGCATTTATCATTCCACCACCCCTTAGAGTGTCTTATAATGTTCACCCACTTGGAGTTCTTTTCCTATGTATATTCAATATGAAAAGTAAAAGAATTGATGATATCTTCTAAGCTTTTGTCATCAGATAAATTGGAAATGTCGAGATTCTTGATAAAAGTAATGATGTCATCGATAAAAGCTGTTTCTTTTTCACTATTCTTTGCTATGAAGAATTTAGTTATATTGATATTCTCTTTAATAATAGGAATTAAAATGGTAAGAGGGGTGTGGTCGGATGAAAGACACCATTCCAGATGTATCAAATGATTATTGAGTTCAGATGATCCATTGCAAAGGAACATCAAGTCAATAACCAAATTAGCTTCTCCTACTGTGTTTGAGTATCTAGTTAAAACTTGGTTAGTGGGTAATGATAATTCCAAGTTGAACGAGTCAGTAATAATAATGAGATTGTAACTAATGAAAGAATGATGCAGAAAAGATGAGTCCCAAAGACTATCTTGAATGTTGAAATCACCAGTTATGATAAGTAAATTACAAATATGCACCTTAGTATCTTTAAAATACTTTAAGGCTGAATGCAACAAATCTGAATATACATTCATCAACTAGTAAATGTCATTATTGTTGAAAAAAGAGACAAGAATAATATTCTTGTGATTAATGATGTCTTTTCAAAGAGAAAAACTGAAAAGAAGAGAGTCTAATGTTGAAAAAAATAATGACTCTTAGAAAGTTATTTATCAAAACAGAATCTCTAGCAAATATAAGCCAATTAAGATGGTTGGTGATGTCCACCAAAGGGACACCTTTGTAATTCTCTGAGCTGGAAATGGTTCTAATAGTAGTCCAAGATGGTTCTTGAATGAAAATGACATCAAAGTTGGAGTTAACTTCGAGAATAGTATTGATGATGAAGCTATTTTTTCTTAACATTTTGTGAAAAAAGTTTAAGATTCTTCAAAATCATAGTGAGTTACCATTCATAGCTGAACGAATTGAATTTTTTTGGTTGTCTCTAATCTTGGCATATTCTTTTGAGTATTATTCTTTATTGAATCTATGCTTCTAGAATGGACAATTAGTGAAATTGGCTTGGTGCTCTCCTTTGCAATTCAAGTATTTGAAAGTGTGAGGACATGGATCACCCTTCTTGGTCTCAAGTTTAGGTGGGTTAATTTTATCATTAGCCTTACAGCACCATGCAAATTGACGATAATGCAAAGTTTGATGTGGCCTATTCCATTTAATACATCTGGCCCCTTAAATGTGACAAACTTCTGAACTATGTTCCCATTTCCAGCAATTTTTGCACTGCAGAACTCCCAGGTTCATATTTGCTCCTTATACAGTGGCAATAAAGCTTCCTACATTGAAGCATCTGTTGATAATAGATTTAGCTTTGGAACTGCTTTGAGTATTTCAGATGTCAATCCAGATGATAGCTATGTCCAATTTAGAAGAAAATTTGATGATTCTCAGTTTGGAGGTGAGGATGATATTATTGAAGATATGATTATTTTTAAGAATTTTCTCAATATCTTCAAACAAAATGTGCATGTTCAATGATTTATTAAAGAAGAGGATACCCACAATCTTGAGGTAGAATTTTAATTGAGGGAGTCTAGGAGAAGAGATTTGATCAGCGTCTATGAGTAATGAATTCTTTACATATTTCTCAATTTCCTAAAGGTCAGAAGGGCTATTAACATTATTAGTGGTGATAACAATTCCCTTGTCTTCGATACAAATGAAATCTGCGATAATATTTGATTTGATATTCTTTAATGCATGGTTGATATTGATAATGTGCATACTTGAATTCTTGATATACTTCCTGGCTGTCTCATTATTCATAGAAACAATTACCTATTTGTGGGATAGACCTTTAGTAGTCATATTGATGTGTGGTTTGGGCTTGCTATCACTACCATTTATGATTTTTTAAACCTGGTCAATTTTCTAGTTTTGAAGACATGGGAATGTTTTCTTAATTTTCAAACTATCCATGGTGATATTTGAAGTATTCAGTTTCAAAGAGACTTGAGCATACAATTTTTTCTGTAGCTGTTTTTTTATTTTTTTTGAAATACTTGGATATTTTGTTGACTTCCTTAGGTAATTTAGCCAGAAGGGGGAGAGAGAGCAATGATACATAAGTAGGTTTGACTGTGTCCTTGTCTTTGTTGTTGACTATAGGTTTGCTAATCTGTGGATTGAATTTAGACTTAACCTTGTTTCTAAATGACATTTTAAAATTGTCCACATATAAAGTATCCCAATGAGCCTCATAGATAGCCAACAGGAAATTTCAAGCTACTCTGCCAACTCCTTTCAGATCCTTGATATTATTAGCTTTATCACTGTTAATAGATTTATCTAAGATATATTTGCCTATTCAAGACAAAGATTCTTTAATGTTCTTGACATCAGATGCCAAGTGCTCTATAGAACCATACAAGAAAACAGCATGGAATTCACCATTCTAAGACTTCAGGTCTAAAGCTTGGTTAATATTATAGTTTAATTGAACATTTACCACATTGTTGACTTGAGGCAGATTGAGGGTAAGGTCTACATTTGAAACATGCTGTTGACATGTGCTACTAGTGTTGTTAGCCACCTTGCTGACTAGACTATTCTAACTCTTAGAAGTTGCATATTCGAGTTGTATACTGTCTGATGAGGTGACAGGCTTGTCTTCATCTATCCTGTCACTTATTCTTTTTACTCTTACTGCATATTCCTCTTTGCAGTCACTTGAGGACATAGAAGAGGTCCTGGGACTGTGTGTACTTAGTGCTAGAGAATAACCTCTCACCTCATCATAATTGTCACTAATTTTCTCAAAAAGAGTATCAAAAGAATCCACCACCATGTTACAATCTTTGTTTGAAGCCATGTTGAACATTGTAGAATGAAAAGTATTACTAGGCATTTCACATAGAAGATCAAGTTCAAAGTCTTATTTACTTGGCTACATAACCCAAAAATAGACTTTGTATAATAATCCTATTCTAACATCTAATATCTCTCAAAGATAAATGACAGACTAAACCAACCAGTACATAATGATCTTTGGTAGATTGAACTTGCTGGTATTATGGGACACCCAGAACATGAACAATTTTTATTTTCTTTTTCTTTTATTTTCTGACTTTATAGGAATTTATTTTTATTTTTATTTTTATTTTCTTTAGGACGATGAAGAGGCACATGACACTGCAGTCACATAACATGTCACATGATGTGATGTCATAGACCTAGAAGGTGGTAGAAGAATCTAGAAGATGTTGTTAGGATACATGTATACAACATGGTGACCTTGAGGTGAACATGAGGAAGAAACATGGACATAAGGGTAGGGTTAATTATTAGTAGTATGGACCATGAGGACTTTGTATATATATAGGACTCTAATTAAGCAGAGACTCCTTGTCGAGTTCTCTTGTGAACTTCCCACATTATATCCTACTTTGAGATTTACTCATTAGTGAGATCATTGGATGTTGTGTCTAGTGATTGCCATAACAGCTAGGTTCAATCTCAACTAACTTGACTTGAACCTCAACACTTTCTTTCTTGAAAATCTTATCATTATACAAATCTACCCATGATTTAGGAGAATGACAAAATATATGACTGCTATAATAATTGACCATCTCTCTGAATCCTGTTGTAAGTTGACTACTGTGTATTCTAAATATAATAGATTTCTACAGGGGAGATAGAAGCATTGCAAGCTGTTTTGCCAACTTCAATTGCTCCTCTTCCCCAAATAGGTGAAAGAGTGACAAAGCATATATAGTGGAGATATGCTTTTGCAGCAGGGTAAGAGACTTCAAGATTCTTAGGTCAGTAGGATAAGATATAGTTGGTTCAGAGAAAAATAGCTCTTTGGGTTCTATTAAGGTGGGGTTGAAGGCATCTCCAGCAGCAGTGAAAGTTTCTAATGTTGACTTGAATGGTTCATGACCACACTCCCAAAATTCTGGAACAATTGATGATGTTTGAACTTTAAACAGGAAGATAGAAAGGAAGAGAATCAAACTTGAATAGAGGTTAGATATGATTCTATTTTTGACAGGCCAGCCATCAACAACTGCTTTCCTCAAGTTGTTTCCAACTAGAATAAATAACATGAGACCAAGCAAGGTGAATCAGAGAGCATGTCAAGAAGGGTTGTACCTGAGCAAGACTTGGGCAGTTCAAGTACTTGTTCATATACAGGATGATGTAATATTTTCAACCTAGTGGATATATGAGCTTGATTTTAAATATTAGTTAGGAATCATTTACTTTGTGAATGTAAAATTATGGATATATAGGTGTTTGCAGACCTGTTACCAAAATATTAGGCATACTGAAGTGTTAGTCAGGTTGAAAACATGCCTGATATGCCTTTTCCTGAACATAAATTATATATTTTTTCAATCCTTTCTTATCTTGAATTCCCATCAATAATTTGAAGAATGCTGCTGTGTCTTCCTCAAGATCAAGGAGTATTGGATCCAAAGGCCTCCTTGAGATACAGACAATAGTGTTTGGAACCATTCAATAGAAAGAGGATATGAAGAGCTAATTAATTATATGAGATATGAGATAATGCTCTGGACTGAAAGTCTCTTTTCTATCTATTATCTGCTATCAGGGCCAAGTGAAAGTTACTAGTCCATCCCATTGAGAGTGGTCACAGCAATAACCATTAATTCAGTATTTATATTTTTACACCAGTTTTTTTCTTGTGTCCTAATAATTTCAGGCTCTGGATTAAAAGGAGTATATAAACATTCTGTTTTCATCTTCTCATGCTGTGCTGATCACAGCATGACTAAGTGATAATGCACAGCACTTGCAATGAGTCACTCAAGTGTTATCAACACATTCTGTAGGTATATAAATTAAATCTCAGTAGATACACTGTTGTTAACCAGTTCAAGTTATATATACTTGTCTTATATCATTCATATTCAGCTCTCCACTAACAGCTTTGATAAGTAGTTATTAGTCCACACTATACTATGTTACTATGTATTTTGTTTCTTTTAACAGATTATAGACCCTAGTCACCTTAATCTCTAGTTGGTACTTTTTTAGACTACTTCGATTGATGAGAAGTGTTTGAGTTTGTCTTTCTAAGCCCTAACTCTATGTCAAAGATAACTTAGATAGGTAGGCTTATGTTTTGAACTTAGACTTGAATTTCTTTTTATTTTATTTCTTTTTATTTTTCTCTTTCTTTATTTAGACTTCAATAGGAGAGTATTATAGGAAGTTACATGTGATAGTAGAACATTGTAGAATCTAAAAGGTCTTAATCATACTTTAAGATAGATTAGTATAAATATATATAGACCAACATTAGATAGTGTATATAAGATAAACTATTCTATAGTAGAAACTTTATTTTAAGTTATAACAAGAAGAGCTTAACTGACTTTACTAGTTAAGCTAGCATCTTATTACTTTTAGGTTTATTATAAATCAAGCTAATTTCCAAATCACTCCATATTTACAGAATCCTCTTGTACTTTACTTTTTAATAATAATAGCTAACTTTGTTGCTACTCTTTCCAAGCTTTCTAACCCAATCTACTATTTCTTTTAAAAAGTTTATATTAAGTCTACTCTTATTTTAATTACTATTTATAGCTTTGTTTATAATATTAAAGAAATATATTATTACATCTCAATCTGGTTATATTTGTTTTAACCCATAGATAACATCTATCTTCTTATTTAGTGTGGATCAACTTTACCTATTCTATGTTGATCACTTTTTGGACATACTTACTAAACTTCTTAGTAACTCTATAGATCTTTATTCTCTTATCTGAAAATTACCCAAACTCAGAGCAACTTATTTATAATCTTTATTTCTCTAGATATTATCTTAAGCAAAGTACTTAGTATATAAGCTAATAGTTATCCTATAATAGTTATCCTAAAATTTAACTTGAACTAACATACTCTTCTAGTATTAGTAATGATATACCTCTTTACTCTTTTAGTAAAATAACTCTTCAATCTTCCTAATGTTAGAAAATACTGGCTATATATAAGTCCAAGTCTATTCTACAGAGGCTTAGTTATACTTCTAAACTATCCTAATAAAGAAATTATCTGCTATAGAAAACAAATCTTAGAGATTGGAATAAATATCAGAGAATATTAGCTATATATAAGTCCAGGTTCACTCTACAAAGACTTAGTTATACTCTTAGGCTAGTTATTATCTAGATTAGCTCTTAATAGACTGGTAACTGCCTTGATCTTATTCTAATTTCTATTATCTTATTTACTATTAGTAATACTATATTTAGTTATTAATCAGAGTTATGCATAATAATCAGTATAATATATATAATAGTAATAAATATTTTATACAATTATTACCAAATTTTCTAAGTATTTACAACTTTATAAGTAAGATTTATTTCTCTTATACTTGAATTTCTCTACCTTCTTAATTTTCTTTGTTTTTTGTTTTTCTTCTAATTTTTTCCTTTTTAAAAATTTTACTTGATATTTATATAAAGATAGATATCTTATTATTTTTATTTTCTCTGTCTTTTAGTTGATTTCCAGATTATTTATTTATATTATATACCAAAGTCCAACTCTAAAAATAACCCATCTTATTACAACTTAAAACTTAGTAAATAATTAAAAAAAGAACCTTATATAGAGTTTTTAATATAAAGTATCTATCTTATATATGCTAGTTAGTCAGTTTATACAAGACTTTATCTAACCTATCCTAAAAGCCATGCATTATCTATAAAATTAATATATGATATACATATTATATAATAATATTATTTTGAAACCTTTTATACTCTTCTATATGATATGTAATTATATAACTATAACTGTGATATATATGACAGTCATATATGATATTATACTATTTATTTATTTAAATTAGCAATTTATTATACAGAGCATAGTAGCAAACTATGATAACTATAATATAACTACTTATATAAAAACAAAAGAAAAGAAAGAAAGAAGAAAAAGAATAGAGGAAAAGAAAAGAAAAGAAAAAAATATACCAAGTTACAAGCAAAACAAACTGTTATTAAGTAATATCTTTATAAAAGGAGAAAGTACTAATATTATACTCTAGGAATACAGTGAAATAACTTAAAGTAGCTCTCTTTAAATTCCAATAATTGTTATATCTTTTATATTTATAAAGAATATATTATCTTGATTCAATTGAATATGATCTATATGGACAGTTGAAATTCTCTCTCAGAAAAAATCTCAGATAATACTCTATAGAAGTGTAATTTGTGATTACTCTAGTACTCTTGCATATAAGAAATTTGAATGACTGAATTGCTTAATCCAAAGATTCCTTTTTGTATAGGTAGAGGTAATTAGAAGATAGTCATTGTCAAGGAGTTTTAAGAAATAGTTCTCTTTAAGATCAGATGCTTAAAATGTTATTTGTCAGTTTCTGATAATGTTGTTACATTCTTCTTTTTTGCTGTAATTCTAGAATATTTGCATAAAAGGATAGAAGTAAGGTTGAATTTTTTAGTTTTTTTATCAACTAACATGTGATAAGACCATTTTGTTATGATTAATACCTCAAGATTGCAACATAGAGGAGGGTTCAGGATATGATGATATGATTGGCTGTGCCGAAGTAATCTCAGTCAGTGCCTCATGTAGTAGATGCTCTCTCCTCATATTTTCTTTATGTTCTATGACTCATCGGCCTCATGGACTAGTAATAGTTTCATCATGTACACTTTATATATATAGTATAGATATAATCCTGTATTCTTATGCTTTACCACTTGAATTCATCTCTTAAACTTCCTCTTAAAACCTTTGCCTAAGTATAACCTGAGCTCTAGCTTAAGGTTATAACATATTTGACATTACTTGAACATTCTCAAAAATTAATGGAATTCTGAGTATTTTTATTAAAAAACACTCTGAGATCTTAAGCTATAGCTATCAATTATATTTGATAAGAATGAATTATTGAGTTAAAAATATGTTTTACTAAATAAATAGAGTTGGTGATGACTATAATGTGAAATACTTCAGAAGTTTGAACAGCTTGGTTGATTTTGTATCTAATGGTAAATAATTTAGCCTCAGTCAATATTATGTTAATATCATGATAAATAGTTCTTTAGATATTATTAAGATTTGAATGAATATGCAATATTGATGTAGTAACATTATTTCTTATGCTAGCATCTAAGATAATAATAACAGTACTAGGATTTATTAGAGTGTTTTTGAAAATTTTGTCAAGTTTATAAAGATAAGCTTTTCTACTTTTTTTTAAAAATTAACAATTTATAATGTGGAGCATGATAGCAGACCACAGTAACTACATAGTAGCTACAAACATTGAAAAATAAATAATATATAGAAGAGAAAAACAAAAATAAAACAAAAAAGAAAACTAATCTAAAGATAATAGGATTACTATATTACTATGCTCTAATTCCTTGGAGTTCTTGTTGTTTTTTATCATACCAAATTTTATTGAAACAGTTATACTAATAAGTACATATATAGCTGTCCACTTAACAGTTGTTTTTATAGTTGATATATTTGAAAGAATGAGAATAAGACTTGTCTTCTTTTATGGCAAGCCTTAGCAAATTAATATTTGTATTTTTTTGTAATACTATACTCCCTATAATGCTCAGTCCTGTGAGGTCTATTGTATTTGACATACCTGGATACATGTAAATAACACCTGAAGGTTGAATGTTCCCATTTCCAACAGTTTTTATACTGTAGAATACTAGAATTTATACTAGTACTATATATAATAGTAATAAATTGTCCTATGTTAAAACAATAATTAATGATTGACTTAGCTTTGGACCCAGACTGTGAATCCCAGATATCAATTCAGACAATGGCTGAATTAGAATTATTAAAAGCTCTGATAATTTTTGGCTTTGATGCTAATACAATATTGTTAAATATATATGATTCTTTGAGTACTCCTAAAATAATATCAGAAGTAATCACTTTGTTAGTGTTCTCTACATAATATAGAAGACCTAGAATCTTCAAAAATGATTTGAATTGTGGTAGGTGAGAACTTTCAATGAGGTCTTGATTGATGTTCTCAGAATTTTTGAGAATGTCTTCAATGATGCTTATATTCTGAGCAGAAGTAACTTGATTTGTAGTAATAATAAGGCCTAATTTCTCCATGTAAATGAAGTTAGCCATGGTATTCAAATTGATCACTTGAAGAGACTTATTGATGGACTTGATATGAGAGCTTGTATTACTTTCAATAACCTTGTCATTGTCCTTGCTCATATGAATATGATGACTTTTGGTTTGACTGGACCTGATTTGTTGATAATCTTGTTGATTTCAATGATTTTCTTAGGTAATGCAGCTGGAAACACTTCTTTAATATGAATAATGTCTTTGATGCTAGTCTTCAAAGTCTGTATGTATGATTTCTTATTGTTAATAAAATCAGTTGATTTACTACTGTTCAACTTTACTATACTAGATGAAGGAGTAGATTTAGGGGCTTGAAAAGCTACTGAAATGAAGTGTGATAATACATATTGATGAAATATTTTGTTTTCATCTATACTAAGGTAATTCCAGTCAGACTTGTATATTATATTAACTAAATACCATGTTGCAAAACCAATATCTGCCAGTTTCAGGAAATTCTTAGCTGCTCTGTTGCCAAGGAAATGCTGCTTAATAAATGTACTAATTCTAAGAAGTGAGCAAGTGATATTTTGAGCATCACAACTAAGAAATTTGTTGATTCTGAGTAATGAGACCAGAGCAAAAAGGCTATTGCAAAGATTTGGGTCCACTAGTTGATTATTATTATATAATATAGCCAAAGATTCTATTATGTGTTTGACACTATTTTCTATGCCTTGACCATGTAACGACCTTAAGCTGGAGCTCAGGTTGCAACTAAGGCAAAGACTTGAGAGGAGTTAAGGGAATGTTTATAAGTGGTAAAGCGTAAGGATACAGGAATGTGTCTATGCTATATATACAGCTTTAGAGAGTGTTCACGAAGTAACCATGAGGCGTCATACATGAGGAAACAAGATGGAGAAAGTAAGGACTAGGCTAGACTGCAGTGCCTACCACATGAGGCACTGACTGAGACTACTCCGGTGCAGCCGATCGTCGTTGTCATACCCTTG
>Ga0157364_1002248_pt1 | contig 17748 bp, 13 predicted proteins | sample AttsexASBM2_FD_111476 | JGI IMG/M metagenome (GOLD analysis project Ga0157364, IMG submission 111476) | Fungus gardens microbial communities from leaf cutter ant in Ribeirão Preto, State of São Paulo, Brazil - Atta sexdens ASBM2 | ecosystem: Host-associated > Fungi > Mycelium > Unclassified ... | reverse complement strand
TAAATCTATTTAAATCTATAATATTTAAATGTAATAAACCTGTATTCTATCAAAATTATCTAAAGCATAATTATTAAATCAAAGTGGAAAGAATTGAAATCTAAATAAAGCTAAAATGGAAAACAAATTTGTTATAATTTTAATATTTCAAAACTTTGCGTTATCACACGTACATTTCTTGCTATATATAGTTGTTGGTCTGGACACTGTTTTGCAATGCATGACTCGTAGAACGATAATAGAGATTATCATCCTACCATCAGAGAGTCCTCGGAAAGAGACGGATATACAATCTTTCTTAAACGCTGCATTACAGTTATGGTGAGTATGCAGCATGCAGCAAACAGACGAGTATCTCGGGCGGGAAATCATTTGGCAAATAGCCTCTAAGGGCGCTTTCAACAGTAACAGAGGTGCTTTTGAAACGAGTACAGCCGGTATGTACAAATGGTCAAGCATTATCCATTCTCTCTTTGTTTACGGCAAAAGACAGAGATTATCCACATGTCAAGAATAAGATAGAAACTGATTTATATATCATAGAGTTAATGTATCTTATCAAAATTATTATTTAAAATTCTATAGTTATTATAATTCTATAAAAAATTTTAAAAAATTACCAGACAAATTTTAGGCAGTGATGTTTTCTATCAAAAATCGAAGCTATTTTTCTTGAAAATTGTCAAGGATTATACGTACAATTATTTCACAAAGATATAAAACGTCGACTTGTACACATTAAAATACGATAATTTTCATCAAACACATGAATTGCAAACTCGATTGCGAATGAATCCAAGTGCTTGATTTCGAGTCGGTCGTGAACGACGAGTCGTCGGCGCCATGTATTTCATCTCATTACTCAATTCGTAATTGTCGACGCAAACGGACGATATTCATCGCAAGGATCAAAGGATGCCCGATAGCGCCGAGCGGCGAAGCGAGACGTCGACAAACAGAATACGTAACTGTTGATTTTCGCGAGAGAAGAGCGAACGATGAATATTAGTCTCTCCCTTACCCTCTCGTCTCTTATGAAATAAGTGGAGTCGAATGCGAGTTGCAACGCTACGTACGAATAAGTACATCAAAGGATAATTGGCCAGACAGCCAGGTTTATGCGGCTACGAATTTCATAGAGAGAGAGATTCAGACAGATAGATATACATATAATACAGAGAGAGAGAGAGAGGGGGGAGAGGGAGGGGGGAGGGAGAGGGAGAGGGAGGGATGGAGGGAGGAAGGTCCATAATTTTTCCCTAAATGACATTTTCCCCCTTTTCCCATGTACCCCATCAAAAAATAAAAACTGTCCATCAAAGGAAACATAATTTGATATCATCATGTTCTAATGGACCGTTTATGCACATGCTTAAAGTCATTATAGCTATGGCTTTAATAACTTGCTTCAAATCTTGTTCCCTGGAAACTCTATGAAATTTTCTACCACACATGTGTCACTCATTAAATGACCAGATATCAATTGACTAGAGCTAAAAAGAAGTAATTTTATTTATAGTAATATCTGTTCTATACAATTCCTGTATTTTCTTTCCGTTCTTTAATCGTAGAAACTTGTGTACATTAACTCCACTGATAAAAATTGAAAATTTGATAAAAATTTAATAACGCGCGCGCGCGCGCGTGTGTGTATGTGTGTGTGAGAAAGAGAGGGAGAAGGAGAGAATTAAGGCTATTAAGGCTGTGTTCTAATATATTTATCAATACCGAAAATTGATAATGAACGTAATCTATAAATTTTTAGTACAGTGAACCTGAGAAATGCAGCTTAAATAGTAAAGTAAATAGTAGAAACACATCTCGTACTGTTAAAAGTGATTTGAGAAAATGCATACAATTAGCGCGTCGCTGAAAGTCCGTGTAATTTTGTGAAAAAAGTGAGACAATTACGAGCACCAGAATTTCAAAAAAAGCTTTTAGGGTAGCTTTTTAAACGCGATGCCGAGTGCACCGCGTCATCCTGGTACAAGTGTTCTCGCAATTATACGACCTGAAGTTGTGATACGAGACGTAACACATTTTATTTGAGCGAATAATGGGAGCGAGAGTAATCGGTCCTCTCTTAATTGGCCGTCGAGCGAGGTCGAAGGAGTCGGAAAATTTCTTTCTCCTGAGACAAGAAAGAAAGACGGCGAACGAGCAGTCGTTTTCCCTTCGCCAAAGTGGCCGTCGTTTCCGCGATCGTTAAGCTCTGGCCAGCTTAAAGTCTCCCATGGGGATAAGGCGATATCACGGCGTAGATACCGTACGTACCGTATGTTGCTTTTTTATTTTTCGCGGCTACTGTTTACGTAACTCGTACCGAAAGCAGAACAAATCGCTTTCCAAAAGGTTTCCACAAATGGCAAATCCAACAAATCGCGACGCGTCATCTCGTTTAAAAGATATAAAGATATTCATACGCTTCTTCCTGACATATATCATTTCTAAGTTACAAATATGTATAATGAATTTTAAGTGTGTGAATGTTAAGCAGCCCCCGTAGGCGCTCAATATTATTGTACAAGTATTTTGTATATTAATGCTCCATTTAAACAATTCAAAACAAACAGTTTAGAGATTTAATATAATCTTCCAGAAAATCAAAATTGTGTATGGATCTCAGTAATATAGATTATATAAAGGAATTGTATTTGATGTCACACGTTGCAGAGCAATATTTTACTTTGCTTAATAATTTACTGAATTTTATATATAAAAAATGTTGTATTAATACTTATATATAATGCATATATAATAAAAATGTGTGAAAAGTATTATAATATGGAAAATATTCTATCTATTAAAATAATAATGACGTATTAAAAATTTAATTCGATATTACTTTATATATATAAAACAGATACATTATTTAATAAAAAAATTTGTGGAGAAATAGAGCTTTATGACAGTCAAGAATACGGCTTTAAAATCAAGATCGCCAAAAGTTACGCAAGAGATATACGTATGAAGAGAAGATTGTTGTTGCCGAATCTAGAAAATCGGGTTACTCTCTTCAGCGTTAATTTGGTCGCTGCCCCACCGAGCGAAATCGGATGCCGGAGACATGACGATGTTCATGGAAAACGAAGAGTCAGACTACTGTGATACTTTCTCTCTCTCTCTCTCTCTCTCTCTCTCTCTCTCTCTCTCTCTCTCTTACGCGCCTCTTTATCTTTGACTCTTACAAAGATTAGGTCAAACTATAAATACGAGACGCCAATCTAACCGAGCCGAACTGAAGTAACCGGATGCGAAATCTCGTCGTTCTCTAACTGCCTTTACATAACCGCGCGAGACCATCTTCATGAATGAATCGAAACAAGCACAATGATATTTTCGTTCGCCTCAAATTCGAACAGCTACGCACTCTCAATAAAAAAAAAGGGAAATATTTCCAATAAAAATTCGCAAAAAATATCTGATTGCGCTTAAACATGCGCCGATCAGTTACAAAAATTATTATTAATATTTTCTTAATTTCGTCTGACACAATATTATCTCGTATTTAAAAAATTCCACAAAAATATTTTTCTGTTAAATTAGTATACTTTCTCTATTAAATATACTAATTCTAGTACTGTTATAAATTTTAGGGTAAAAATGAGAACTCTCATTTAGAATTCTTATATTATCTACATAAATACCTCGAAATCCACTAAATTTTGCAGGGAATTCACATGTAGCTTCATTACCAACGTCTCCAAAATATCACTGCATTTCTGAAATCATGCGATAAAGAATTCGTCAAGTTTTAAACTTTATTTTCACATATGCGTATATTACAAAAAATATGCAGTATTATCCAAATTTTCCCAATGATATCTTCAGCAAAAAAGTGACTCAAACCAGACTATCGTTATTAGTCGAGTTAGTCAATTGATTCTAATTTTTCATTAACTTTAATATTATTTAAATAAAAACGTACAAGAGAATCCAGTTCTTAGTAGCTACGAAAAATATTAGAATACTATTAGACTTTATAAATAGTCTGACCTACGAAATACATAGGACAATAAATAGATGTCAAGTCTAGACATTCCAACATGCAGAGGTAGTCATAAAAGTAATAAATAAACATGCTGACCATATTTTATCGCAAACTACTGTCTAGTTCGTTGTTGCGTTAGCGAAAATGAGAAAAACCTTGCGCACTGTCCATTTTAACTTGTTGAAATGTATCTGTATCCATTATATTGTGTGCACAATGGTTCGTAACTCTGTTTAATTCAGTAAAATTAACTTCATCGTGCATCTAAAACGAACCACCTGCAGTGTAGACAAAATTACTATCCATAGAACGATACATAACCGTTCTAACTACTGTTATTCAGTTTAAAAATTGCAGCGTGTTTTTCAATGTATCTGCATGTCCAATCTGTTCAAACAGTGGCAGGATAATAAAATAATACAAATTCATATGTTCTTTCTGACCCATTGTAACAACACAAATAAAACACAAATAATAAATTTGGATCACAAATAAAACAAAATTATCAACCACTATTTTCCTTTATGCTTTTGTCCGATCGAAATAATTGAAAAATTGAAAAATTATAGTACAAATATTAAATAAAACATTATAGTTTTATCATAAAAAATAAATTTGCATAATGAATAGTTCCATTTTATTATATTGCAGGGTAAAAGCAAATAAAATTAGTTCGTAAAATATTCGCAATCCATTTTATGGTATCCAATTTATCAAGTAATACCAATTAAAAAAATCTTACGAATTACGTATTCTTGAATCTTGAACTTAACTCTCCGTCACATATTCCATATGAATAAACAATGAATGAAACTAAATTGGCAAGTAGTTGCCCAGTAAACGATGTCATGGCAGAGATTGGTGTGAGGAATTCGCTCAGAGCTTAAATTGTCATCAAAGTCGTTCCCTTGCGAGAGCGCAGATACGTGAGTTACTTAACGAATTAACCATTCGGCGAGGAACGTCTCTCTGCGGATTTAATATCATCCGTCTTCGTGCGCGTCGAGAGGACACTGCTAGAAGTGACGAGTTGCTTAATGATTTATTAGTGAAACTGTCTGTAGATATAGGCGACCCTATACGTGAGAAAATAACTCCGTCCTCGTACTACGACGATGTATACATAAGCCATAAGCATTATGCGTAATGAATTTTAATTAATTAATAACATATGCACACTATTTCTTCGCAGAATACTGTACGTATAATCCAAAGTTAGGAAGTCAGGTATAACATTATATGTATAACAAAATTACAGTTAAGTCTAATACACAATTGAAAAGCATACAGGTAATATATAATATCAGATTTCAATCTATCAAAAATCGTATATTCTGGTATACACGGTTTCTGATAAGTTGAAATTTGTTGTATTTCCTGTTCCTACGTATTACTTTTCAATTGTGTTTCAGCCTTTAGAATTATTTTTCTGTCATAAGTTCTGTCAAAAGTAATTTATCTTCATTCCTTTATTATATGTAGCTATAATTTATCTTAGTTACATTTTTTTAATAAGTATCTAATTAATTTAATATTATTTTTATAATTGTTTTATATTAAATTTATTTGTCAACATACGATATAAAAATAAAGTATTCAGAAAACAATTAGTGATTATTTCTTGTGGTTAGAATGTATCTTCATTCTTAATTATTATCATATTTTTTAAGTATCTGTATTAAGAATTACATTAGAATCCCTTTAATATGTAAATGCGTCTTAATATTGATCCCATTATTTTGATTCCAAATGTATAAGTATATTAATGTACTATAAATGATATACAATATAATGATGTACAATATCGACTATTTATAATAAATAAAATAATTTAATAATGTTAGGAATATATAAGATTCTTGTATTTAGAAATTATAAAAAATTAATAAAAAAAAGTAATTGAAAAATAACTGAAAACCTTTTAAGACTCGTTATTTTAATACATGTTTGTACATGTTACAACTATTATCATCAGCGCAATATTATTGTCAATATTAATTAAACAAATGGTATTCAATATTCTTGTTGGATTAACATAGTTTTGTCCTTTCAATTTACGCAATTCATGTTAGTTCGTGAACGTTCGGATGTTCACAACAGTTCCCATGGTAGTCCACAAATGTTACTTTGACTAACAACTTTGACTAGGTATGTCATGACTGTAGAAGTAATTTTCCACGGCTACGAACTACGTATAATGAGAATTTGAGTTCACGTTCTCGTCAAGAATAACTCGTTAGTGGACAAGGAAGCCTTATTAGAAATATCATTTTAGAACTAAATGCTTCATTTGCGAAAACTATATTCAAGAGTATTTTTTTTTTGTTAGAACAGATTAATTAATACATCATTATAATATAAAATCGGGTATCGATAAAAATTGGATAACTGTATGTTATGTGCCGCAATCATTAACAACATATAATATGTCTGCGCCGCGGCATTTGTGCAGCAACTTGTAACTCGTGCAGAGAGCGAACGTGTGAAAAACAAAACGCAAAAAGTGCTATTATGTTTCTTATCGCAAGAGTACACTTGACCTCGCGAAGCTCACGTCTGTGATCTTTATAAGAAAGCTTGACAAATTGCAGTCGCGCCTTAAAACCGTCGTCAGTTGCTACAGATTTTGCCACAGCGCCTAAAGTCACCTCCTTTTGTGTAGTGGCTTTGAGCATCATCCTCTTGCCTGCCTCTTAACGTGCACTCAATGAGCATGTGAAGAACTAACAACAATCGGCATGCATGTTGAAGGACTAACAACAATTAGTATCGCGAATAGAACGAAAAAGAATGGTGATGCTGAAGAGTCACATTCATACTGCCTGATGTACAACTCGGTTTTCATTCATTGTTCTTTCGAAATAAAAAGACCACTCGAGCACAATTCTAACAGAAAAAATTCAATTTTAAAAGATTTAAACTCTGCAGATTGTTAAGTTTAAATTATAATTTTAATAATTATAAACAGTTTATATAATTTATATTTATATTATAATTTATATTTATATGCTGATGAAATGCATATGTGTCGATTATATCAATAGCGTAATAAAATTAAAGTGCTATATTTGGCGTGGAAAGATCGCAATATATTGCGTAATTATTAAATGCTGAACAAATGAATTAAATAATAAATTTGATAACTCATTTCTATACAATTCGAATGTAATTACAAGCGATATATTATTTGCGTTGAGCAAAATAAAAAATGCAAAAAATTTAATTATGTGCATATATTTCGAAACAAATCAATCAAAATTAATGTTTCTAGTATTTTTCATTAGTTTGAAATTTTTACAGGATGTGCATCTATTCTAAGATTACAGTTCATCAGCTATAAACTCCTTTATCTGTATGAACCCCTGCGCAAGAAGTGAGGTAACAAAGCGTTCTAATCCTTCCATGCGACTTGTTCGATGTTTGACTTTTAGCTTGAAAAGCCACACTAACGAAGTCCTTGCGACTTCTAAACTGAGTCACGATCTGAAGGATCCTCGTAAATGAGAAAGTGGCTTCGTTCCTCGATGAAACAAACGAACCATGCACGAACACTCGCTAATTAAAAGACATCTATTGCAGTATCAGGGAAAATGTGAAAAGTTATTCTTCCCGAAAAAATTATATTTAACGTTTTAAAAATCTAAAAAAATCATACACACATATATATAATGTCAAATGTAAAATTCCCTCTAACAATAAGTGCTATTTTTAACAGAAATAATATGTCTTAATAATACATTTTATAATTATGGAATAGCAATAGATAATAACGTTACAAAAAAAAACAGATTGTAATAAAGTTTAAAATATAATTTATAAATTATAAATTATAATTATTATCCTTTTCTTAATAATGTGTGTGATATTTTTCAGTTTAATTAATAATTCTTATTACTTCTTAGAAATGCTTCTCAGGCAATTTTTATTCATTCTCAGAAAACGTAAATTCGATTTCGGATTATCCAACCACATTACGTGTGAGAAATCAGCGCCTGCTTACACCAACTATAAAACGTATTTTTAGTATCCATATTTTTTTATAGCAGTCGTTACACGCGTAAGAAATTTTCCACGTCTGCGGCGTTAAAAATTGGACTCGGAATATCGGGTTTCGAATTTCGATTTCGAACGAACTACGATTTGAGAGAGAATCCGCGGCTTTCCGATCAGATCTGTGAAACAATGCGCGATCCCGCGGGCACGTTCGAATCCTACGTTCGGATTCTGCAGCTCGCGTGCGCTGTGGATTCGCGTGTGTTCGTAACTCAGTTAGGTACATTGGAAATTACAGCCGGTACACGATATTACATGCACCGCTCGTGCACGCGGGTCCATTTATATTCACGCTCGCGCCGCTCCGCGAATAACTCCTATATTCCCACGTGGCGCGCGATTCCACCACGTGTGTTTGTTGCACGCGCGCTGATGCACACGAATGATGCGTTCTATGGCGATACGTCAGTGCATGTGCATCCTATGAATATTGGACGATCGAGAGAAATTCGCCATTTGTCGTTTCACGTCGCACAGGATGAGAAATCCATTCTTTATCCATCACACACAGCGATCATGATTACGGAAAAAAAATATGCATATTTAATCTCATCCGTTATATCACCTCTTCTCTTAGCAAATTTAAGGAATAAAATGAATAAAAATTGTAATATGAATAAAAACTGCATTACATGTACACACACATATATGTGTTGTAAAAAAATATCTCTCTCTGTAAAAGAATAGAACATAAATTATATGTAAAGAGATAAAGTCCATATAGGATACTTAAAAAATTAATTTGTACGATATGACATACAGTAAGTTAAATTTCCTTTATATATTCCCTAATGTAATAACAAAATGAGAATTGTACGAATTCTCGCAAGCGGCTCTGTTTCTGACAGATATAAGTACTATTTTTATGGATTATTCGTACCATCGCAGTAAAGAGACCAAGTGTTAAAACAAACGATTATGTTACCTACTATGACTTTCGCAGGACCATTGCATGGTTCCCATGTGCATAAGTCATGTATAGCTGGTTAGAACATTAGGATAACCCTGTGCCTTCCGCCACAGTGCAGAATGGAGTTAAATGTGCCGTGCATAAGTGGGTAACGTTTCCGAAGCAGGTCTGCGCAACCTCCTGCTCCATTTCTTCGCTCTACATCACTCTCTGCATTTGCTTCCTTCTGTCTTATTTCCTCTAACTTTGTCACGGCCGTTTCTTCTTTTTCTCGCACCTGCTTTGCGTTTCCGTCCGCTCTCATCCTCTCGCTTCCATTTCATACCTGGCTAACGCCAGGCTACTTTAACCACCCTCATTCTTTCGTCGTCTTTTGAATTGCTACGCAATGTAGTAGGCGACTGCAGTGAAGTGAAATGTTTCAAGCTCATTCCCATCGTTTGAACTTCGGTAGCGGAACAGAATTTAGAAGCGAAATTTTGATGGTCGTTTTCATACATTTGTTTTCACCGCGAGCTCTTAATCGGCTCCGATATAATCGCCGAAATACCCGTTACGTTCGGTTCAATACGTATTTGGAAAATTTAATAAAAAAATTTAGATACAAAAATCTAAACAGAAAGAAGTTCAAACGGTGTACTTATGGGGTATACAAACATAAAAATTTTTTAAAAAATTAATTGTACGAATTTTGCTAAATGTGTATAAAACTCTAGAAATATTAATCATCGTGCTTTTTAAGTATGGTAATAATCATAATAAATAGCATATTAAACTAACAGAGATATGTAAAAATGGTGTACCTATAAAAATTTCAAGATTTAATAAATACACATTTTAATATTTTACGAAAAATTATAATTTTAAATAAGGATACATTATAAAACACACTGTCAAATTCTGTGACATCATTTCCACAGTTATTTTGCACTTGTATAATTGAATTGGATATCATGTGCTGCCAGAGGCCACGTGATCCCTTTAAACTTTAAAATAATATGAGAAGCATTTACGGCCTTTCTGTCGCACTGTAAGAAGCGGAACACAGAGGTTCTTTCAAACGTTTTGAATTCGACTTTATGGAGGTCGTTGTATTCAACTTTTGTACTTTTGCTCCAGATTTTCTCACACATTAGTCGTTTGTCGCAAGCAGGAATATCTCTAGCTTTCTCTTTCATCGTTCAAGAATTCGCTACGCGACGGCGGAAGGTAGATTATTGCATTCGCGCTTTAACACGACAACGTGAAATTGTTCTTCTTTTGCGTGTTAAAAACGTGCACACGCTTGTTGCGATACCCAGAAAAGAATATCTCTTCATCATATGAGGTAAATTAAGCACTTCGTGCAAGAGATGTTCACAGCAACGCACGTTTTTATCCTTCCTTTTTTGCTACATTTTTAAACTTTCTCATACGCTAATACAAAGTGCATATTATTTTCAATTTGGACAAAAGAACGTTTTGCTTTAAATCCCTTTTTTGTTTTTTGCAAAATTATGTTTTATTATTATTTATGTATAATATTTTATTTATATAATATTATAACTATTTAAAATACACACACATGCATATATATATATAGAATATGTCGTGTGTATATTAAATTATAAATATTAAAAAAGTATTACAAGTATTATAAATTTGATTGGGAAAAATGTAAAGCTTTCTAAAGGAATATTCTATTTGCTGCTTTCTCTGTTATTAATTTTCTCTGTATTTACGTAAAATTCCTGCCGGAGAGCGATTTTTTTTTTTTTATTAAGAGAATGAGTCGACGTTGCTACACTAATAGTTGCTGCGGGCTGTCGCAGATAATCTTTTTTCTTGTCACCATATTGCTTTAATCGACGCGTGTGCGCGGCTATTTTCCGTGCAGCCGCCAGCAACATAAAAAGTGCCCTGTTTCGCTTGATTTATGCGACCGTGTTCAACGCAATCTACTGACGCGTGAATAAAATCGGCAGCGATTAATGATTGATTTTCAACAAGAAATCGTAGTTCACGTAGTTCAATGTTATAAATTGACGCGTGCAACAAATCGCGCAACTCGAATATTGAAATACATTCGATGGATTTTTCGGTTTCGAAAATAGCGACAGACGAAAATGTTCCTCTCTCTTGAAAGTTAAATAAAATTCTCATATCGCTAGCGAGCGATACGCGACAGAAAAAATATATTAAATTACGGTTTAACGATTATTGAATTACTCTACATCGTAAACGCGATGGTAAAGTTTGCGTTTTAACTGACAGTTCAATATGTCGGTTTATATTCGTGAACCATTTTCGCGAAAATAAACTCTGCACCGTGTCATATACACCACAAATATGATTCTGGAAAGTATTTTAAATATTATGCGTTTTCTTTTGTCGCAAATGAAACTAATTTAATTCCCAAACAACCGTTCGACAATGAATGTCGGGTCGTATAATGCTAATAGATAGCATTAAACTATCCGCTTATAATTTAATCATTTCACGTCAAATATTACGATATTTCAACAGCACATAAGCGAAATCGCAAATTGTGCTTTTTCGCGGCATAACAAGTTTTGCTCGATGAGAAATTCACGTGCAGCGTGAGAGCAATGAATCATGTATTCCGCAGTGTGCGCGATCTCATTATTATCGCGACCGACGTTTCTACATGGTGTGGACATAACAGTACAATTCATTGCAGCCCGGTGTAGGTATATACGAGTACCGTTAACAGCAAATTAAAACTTTTAATGGATAATCGTAGCGCCACGCGAGAGTCACGATACATCCGACTGATAAACAATCGTAGCAACCAATCGGTTTTAACGGATAGCGGGAAAATAATCTACCGGAAACGAAACGTCCCCGTTAAGATTAAATTGCCAGCCACCCTGGCAAGTGTTCGTTACAAAATATTTATCCGACGTAATTCACTTGGGCCGATGAACGGACGTGCCGTGCAAGAGTAACTGTGCAACTACGATGTGGCATGAAATGGCGGCAAAATAGGCGCACGTGCGCGAATTCCGGAACGGTATCGATAACCGATTCCAATTACTTAGACCGCGCCCTGTTCGATGTTAACTTCGATCGTTGACGCGATAACGACTAACCCAGGAAGATTCCGCAACTGCAGTTAACCCTGACTTAATCGTTGGCACAAGAAGAGTTCTTATGCGGCCGTTTCCATCAATATATAGATTAACTTTAATTTCAGCTCAACCTACTCTTCATCTTTTTTTAGTTTGCAAAATTAGGAAAAGAAGAAGAGTTAATTGAACTGAGATTAAAGTTACTCTACTACATTGATGGAAACAAGCATTAAATTTAAATGCATTTAAATACAATTCGCTTTCAATATCTAAATCATAATAATTTCTTAATTTTAAAATATGGGCAAAAATTTGATATATTATGCTTAATTTTTAATTTTTGTTTAATATTTTGATATGCTGGAGGCTAAGTATTATACGTATAAATCTTCCGTCTCTCGACAAGTTTGAAAGTGGATCGTTCTCAGCTAGGACGTGATGGAACATCATTTCTTTAACTTCTCGTTAAATATCCTGGTAATTAAGTTTCAAATGAGAACTCTATTAAAAGAAAGTTTGTTTGATGTTACATGAAAAGCAAGCTAGGAAAAAGTAAGAAAACCTTCAGTCAGTTGACGTGCTCCGCATATCTCGGCGACGCTCCGCGTAATCATTCATCTCTGGCCGCAAGTGCGCGAGCAGTTAACGAGGGCAAAACTGTTTCAATCTCGAAATTCTGATCAAATAGCCGTGTGCGGAGCGCGGAGAATCCGTGGCGCTAATGTGCGCTATATTACGGTGAATTGCGAAACGGGAATATGTCGGTTCGCCGCTTGTTTGTGCTATTTCGCATCCAATCGTGCCGGAACCGGAATGATCTATGCGCACTTTATTGTCCACATAAAATCTGTTTTGATCGACAGGCATGAGAAAGAGAGAGGCAATAGATTGCCATTAGCGAATAAAGCGCGATCGTCATAATTTATTCAGCTTGTTTAGCGCGCGAAACAATTATCAAGCGCAATTTAACTGTTCGAAAACGACATGTACCTGCGGAAATGGCGAATCGATAATAGTGAAATAACGGCGATTAGCAAGCGACCGTATAATAATCAAATTGGAAGTAAATTTATCGAGCTTTCTTTTCATGACAGTTCAAATCGATCTATCTGCATTAATTGCTTGGAAATTGAAATAAAATAATTAAAAAGTAAAACGGATTATATAAAATATGAACTTACACGGATTTTTTTCTTTTCTCAGAGAAAAAATTCTAAGTTCGAAATCTTCCAAAACTAGAATTAATAACAAATTTGTTACTTTCTATAATTTATTATATATATATATATATGTATACAAGAAATTTATTCTCAAACAATATATTTTTTGCTGTTAATATGAATTTTAATTTTTCCATCAGCAATAAAGGTCTTCGAGAAATAGCAAATTTTTTTATTGTTTTGAATTATTATATAAAAATTTGAAAAAAATATATTTAGTTTTAATAACAAATTTTTACCATCATAAAAATTGGATTGTATTTCATTTATTTTTTACAGATTTAAATTTAAATTTATATCTACCAAAATAATTAAATCATCTTTAAAGACTTCAATTATCGGTAAAAAAAAAAAATTATTACGTGTAATCTGTAAATTCTTTGGAATGGAATTTCATTCTAAAGAATGAAAATTGAGTCTTGAAAAAAAATGGCTCAATTTTTAAGTGATAAATTTCAGAGTGAGATTCATTTAAAAAAAATATTAACACGGCTAATACATAATTGTAAAAAATATAGATTTCAAGTGTGTAATTTAATAATTTATATGTCCCGCAATTTCAATTCTTTTCAATTTTTGAAAATTGACATTTATTATTTACGATTATTCGTTATTTATAATTGATACTCGTCTTAGTTCGCCGTAAATTTCAATAGAAATCGAATATGTACAGTAAGTACAGTTTCAAAATAATATTGCCCAACGGCAACCTGTCTAGAGACGAGCGACTATTGCACACCATTTAGGCGTTTCGTGACGCACATTGTGCACAATGTTGTTCGCGCATGGACAGGGACTGACCGGTTCGTTAGGGGTTCGTTTGTTTGCCGCAGCTCGTAACACACTCTCGCGAAAGGGTGTCGGCTTTTACGGCCATCGAGGTGCCCGGAAAATCGCCGACGTCCTATCGCGACATGGTCGATAGGGGAACGGTACGTTCATAATTTATACGGCTTAACGGAAAATTAGTTATTGTTCTCGACAAATTCGATGCTGCGGCAACCGCGTTGCACGTTACATCAGTCAGATACACTACTGTTTGTAGTGTGGTAAACGATTATTCCGTTGGATAACAACGCTGGATAACAACGCACAAGTTCATGTAAATATTGATATTTACAAATGCGCATTTTTTCCCCAACTTTTTGATGCAAATAGATCATATAGAAATGCGCATTTTAGCATTACTTGGTATCACAGTCATTGTGACACAAATCTATATTGTGAGATTGTGGATTGCACAATGTATAATAAAATGTATCGTTTTATAACATAAATTCAATCATTTTAACCACTTTACAATTAATTAAAAATTATCTAGCAACAGAACAATAATTTAGTTGAAATAAACAAAAATTAATATATAATATTCTGCATTTCTTAAAAATTCTTATCTTAAAAATATTTCTCGATATATTATATTATCTCCTGTAATTGCATTATGATCCGAAACGCGCAGTCTAATCATACGTGTTTATTTCGGCGATATTGATTGGCAATGTTTACCTGTCGCATCATTTGTATTTCCCATGCACGAAATTATTCGCACGGCTTCTCGTCACCAATCGTTTTGTTTGACGTATGTTAATTGCTGTTTCCGATAAACTTCGTCCACAAACCGGCCGCTATTTTAAGTCCACGATATTAGCGATAGTACCATTCGTCTCCGCTAGTCGACGATGTGCCGTTTGGTTACGCGTTCAATAATCACTCGTTTCCCGAGGAATCTAGGCGAGCGAATGTTCATTTCCTTCCTAGACTGAGCATCGTTGCTCCGTAAACCCCCTTTACGTTATCCACCACTAGGGCAGTGGTGGTCGCTCTCAATTTTGGACATTCGAAATGCCCCATTTCCGGAGGAACGTTGCCCGTTGCCCGCACCATCCATTTACCGGTTCGTCGATAAGGGAGAAAACGGATCGATAGCGAGAGTATATCGTACTTGCTGTGGTGCGCGATGGTAAATCGACTGTGACAGTGTGTAAGTTTCAAATTCTAGTAACTGAAAATCTCTCCAAACACTTTCTTAACGGAAAAAAGAATATTCTTTAATAACTTTAACAACCCAATAATACATTCAAGTATTAACTATTATAATAGAATTAGTTTGATCCCCATTAATAGCGTTTTAGATAATGTTAAGGGGAAAAATCAACTACACAAAATATTTTTAGAGAAATTTCTTGAAATTAAATATATTATACATCGAAGTGTTAAATTGCGACATTCACCATAATTAACCTATCATGATTGCAATTTGATATTATGGTGCGATATATTCACGCAATTGCAAATATATTGCGTGTCAAGATATTAAATTGCAAAATTCGACATAATTAAATAATTCCAGCGCAATCATAAACCAGATGCCCAATTAATTAATGTTAATTCAATATGTTCAGTACGGTAATCCGTGCAAATAGAATTAACGGTTGAATTTATATGTTTAATAAATTTGACTTCATAATAGAAGTACGATATCCTAAACCATTGACTCTTCACTTATACAGGCAATATGTTGTAAAAAATATTATAATTACTTGTTTATCTGTCAATTTATTTATAAGATATTTTTTAGGAGTTTTTAGAAACAAATATGTCAAAAGAAATATAAATCACAAATTATTTAAATTTATAAAAAAGAATTAAACCTAATTTAAGTTACTTTTAATCATTTTTATAAGTCGCCGCTCCTACTCAATATGTCGTTAATTTAATTAAAACAATGAAGATAAACAAGTTTAGCTCAAGAAATATATAAAATTTGACTCAAATTTAGTTTGTATTATTTATTAATAATAAATTCATACATTAATATAAACATGATTTACTTCAAAAGGTAAGCAATTAACTAAGCAATTTAACAGAAACGAAATGATTTACAGCTTGACACACATGAAAGTTGAAACTAATAAAATGTTATTTAACTCAAGGAATTGCATTAGTCTTTTGATATCTATACTAATGCACTACATATCTATATATATGTATATATACAATAACTTTTCCGATTTATAAAAATTGAAAAAATTTCTATGCTCTAAAGATTGTGCATCGAAAGATACGATAATAACGCAGACTCTGGAAATTATTGTTGAAAAAATCATGTTCTCATTTTTTTTCTCTTTCCCAGAATGTGAGATGCTCACGCTATGACATTAAAGATGCAACTTTAAGTCGCATCTATACGAAACTGGCCGTCGTGTGAAATAACAGTATCGTCATAGCGGAATTGGGTTATCCACTTTGTAGGAGCACGTTCCGCATGCTCGCGCGTTTCATACATCCGCGAGAGAAGAGCAGATACAGATGCCGAGGACATACGCGGCGCTCGTTTGGGGAAAAGCGAAGGAAGATACAGTGCGAGCCGCAGTTGCACGCGCGATGCACAGACGGCTCGCGGTTGCGCCAAGTTAAGACCGGCTTGTTAGGAAAGTTGTATCAAGTTGGATCGTGCTACCCACGAAGAGACTTCGTTGGGAGCTTCTCCTAAACACATCGCTTCTCTCCCGATCTCACCCCCACTCAACCGAGCCGAAATCCTCCGTATAATGTCACCCGTATATACGCCAACCTATACTCCCCTCCTCAACCCTTTGACCGTGTCGACCTTCGTATATATATCTATGTGAAACACGCATATGTATGTGCATGCGGGTACGAATGTATAGGGCGCATATAGTAGATTTACCCGTATTATTACCCGTAGCAGTTTGGCAGAAACGGAGAGCCCCATGGTGCCTCATTAAGTTCACGAGGGACATGCCGATCCACTTTGCGTGAAGTAATTTTAGCTCCATGCACATAAGGTCTTATATAAACTAAGGACTAGTTCTAGTTTAATATAGTTCTTAATTGATTAAGAAATAGAAGTGAGATGCAGAAGCAAGATTACAAATTTTATAAAAAGTTTATTAGTCTTAAAATACGCGTTATACAATATCTTTTAAGAAAAGTTTTGAAATCATAATTCAGAATATTTAATACAATATATCAGAGACATAAAACAGAATGAATGGGTGACTTAGAATGTTTCTTATTATTAAATTTTAAGGAATAAGCATATCCCGCTGTTATATTAGGAACTTAGGGACTGTGTACGAAAATATAGTCATGATTTATTGGCCATACGGCTAGGCATAAATTTCTTTCGCCACTATATCAGTATGGTGAAAAAGCTTCTTTGACTTTATCGCTGCGAAATTGTATGAAAACTAGGCCATCTGTTTACAGCATAATACGGTTTTATTAGACATCAAGCAAAAAGCGCTCTGACATTTCGTAATTTCTTCAGGAGGTAGCGAGAAAACATTAATATTTTGAACATTCAATGTCTAAATCTTGTGTTTTATGCAAGAAACGCACACATACAATATAAATCATTAATATTATACTAACATGATGTATGAAATATCTAATATGATTTAATGTAACATATTGTAGTATAATAAATTATTTGTGATGTGTGTGTGTGTGTGTGTGTGTGTGTGTGTGTGTGTGTGT
>Ga0157364_1002247_pt1 | contig 17752 bp, 13 predicted proteins | sample AttsexASBM2_FD_111476 | JGI IMG/M metagenome (GOLD analysis project Ga0157364, IMG submission 111476) | Fungus gardens microbial communities from leaf cutter ant in Ribeirão Preto, State of São Paulo, Brazil - Atta sexdens ASBM2 | ecosystem: Host-associated > Fungi > Mycelium > Unclassified ... | reverse complement strand
TCATCATCCTGACATCTTTCACGATGGCGATATTTACAGGTTACACATCATACGCGTTTTATTCATAATAAATCATTGAATCAATCTATCTATCTTTAGAATCGATTAGATCTATTTGTTTTCCTCCTGAAATTGAAATTTAATTCAAGTAAAATAATTTAGATTAATTTAATTTTAAAAAAAGGAATATTGATTTAAGTTTAAATTTAGATCTATTATTAATTCAATATTGATTTCATTTTCATACAACTTTGACTTCATCTTTAATTCTCCAATTTCGATGTGGATAAAATTAATCCGTCTAGCATTAATCTCAATTTTAATTTCGACGCAATCTTAATTTTTCAATAACAAAAACAAACATTTGTTACTTTGCAAAATGCCTCTCAAAGGAAATTTTTCTTATTTTTTTCTAATTATTACAATATTTCCAAGAAATGACTTGGACTGGGGTTTGCTCGAGTTGGACGCCGTACGTGATCGTGTGGATATCGACAAATCATTATTCCTAATTATTACGAACTACGGCTCGCACACGTTGCACCATCTGCTACCCACCGTGGACCATCACTACTTGCCATTATGCGTGCCTGCTTTTCTGAAGACATGCGAAGAATTTAACGTCAGCTCGGATAAGTGGACGCAATGGACACTTATGAAAGGACAATTCAGACAGATCATGCGAACTGAAGTGAAGAAGAATCACAGATAATGTTCATCTTTAATAAAATAGCGTGGATGTTGAATTGTTATGTACATTACGTATAATTTCTCACATATCAGTTTATAATGTAAGCATAAGCACTTCGGGCAAATATGTTTTATACATTTTACAAGACATCTTAGGATATTCAGAGAACATACGGACATCTTTTGGATGTCTCTAGAACTTTTGTAGACTTTGTAGAATGTAAACGAGATAACTAAAATAATTAAATTACATGCATAAATAAGATTAATTTTATGAGTTGAAGTGAAATTCAAATCTGAATATAAAATAGAAAAATAAAATTGAAAATGATAATTCTATTTTCGAGAAATGAAAAAAATTAGAATATCTCCACTTAAATTCCTTTATCTATAAAAACCAACAATTATTTTTTATGATTATTTTGTTGTACAATTGTGTTACGTAAAAAATTAAGCCAATAATTAAACAACTAAAAGATTTCTTTTCATTCATGGTGAAGATCAATACTTGATGTACAACGAACTTATAAGATTGGAGCAGAGAATAAAGGCTGAAGTATTGACCTTTGCATAACGCATAATACAGTTAATTATAAAGCATTATAAAGTTTAAGTAAATCAATCAAAGCCTTTCCTTTCCAAGAAATGAAGGATTCTGATTAATTATCTTATGGACTTTCTACAGTAAGTTATTATCTAAATTTTAAGTTTTAATAAGAAATTAAGTAACCACAGTCAAATATGAGAAGAATAACTGATAGATCAATTTCTTATAGCTTAAGACTTAAAGCTTAGGTAATGACTTATTGTAGAAAACCTATTATACTTCATGTATCATGCGTTTGCAAAGGTTTGTGCTGGCCTTTATTCTGGAATCTTGGATTTTATGAGCGGATGATCGAACAAACGGGGCAACTTAGTTCTTATCTTTATTTATTGCTTATTTACTTTAATAAATACATACTTCGTCTCTCTTTATAAATTACAATTAAGTTTATAGGATACGATATCATTCGGATGACACATGTAATGATACGCGCTGTTGATCAAATCGTTCATCGCGACTCGCTTTCCTTCTGCTTCTCGCGAGTATATCCTCTTTCCTCGATCTCGTTTTAAATTTGCGCTCAACTTTTGCTCGCTATGTCGCAACTCGCGAGAGTGTGTATTCATAAACATGTATTCGTCGCTCTGTTCTCCCCCCCCCCTTCATCTTCTGTGTATGCGTATGTGTGTAAATATTAATATATTTGTGTCGCGCTGGCTCTCGCCCTCTCATCGTCCGCTCGCGTGTCCTCTCGCTCGATTTCTCTCGCTCACCCACTCTCACTCTCCCAATCTCTCCCTCTCTTTCTCTCTCTCCCTTTCTCTCCCTCGACTGTCAGCTCGAGTGGTGAAGAAACGCGTCCTCGCCTCTCTTCCACTCTCACCCTTAATCCTCTCCTTCTCGAGCGAGCGCTAATTTTTCCACTTTTTCTCTTTTTGACCGGTTAAGCAAAAACATTTATTATCGAGAAAAATGTCGAGAATTCAATGATCCGGATGTGATGATACTGATTGATCGATCGCTCGATTGCGAGATGACGATGCCGTTGAGAGCTCGGAGCGAGCTCTCGGATTCGTTACATATACATATATTCTTCGTGTCTTCGTTCGATGATGAATTCGATGAGGACAATGATGTTTTTCCTCCTCCTCTTCTTCTTCTTATACTCCGGATGTTTTTTTTTTTGTTGAATTTTTGATTCTTTTTTTTTTTTTTGGTTGCTTTTACTAATTATTTACGCAAACCTCGGAAGGAGCTTTACAGTTCACCATCGGGCTGCATGTCGAAGCCGGGAAAACGGCGAGGTAATAGGGGACCATCTAATTCAGGTTTTAACACAGATCGGTGTGGCTGAAAGAACAGAGATATAGAACTGTGAATTTCTTGCGAGTAATAAATATAAATACGGAGAAATATTCGCGCAAATAGAATTTTACAATAGCATTTTGTACGGACTTATATAAGAAGGAAAAAAGGGGTAGATGGGTGAGTGACACGTTCTCTGTGTCGTTCCTGCTTGTGATCCAATGTTCTTTGTTTTTCTAACCCCCTGCACTCAAAATGCGCGAGTGGAAATCGCAATGACGCACCGAGGGTCGTGACACCTCTATTTTGCCGCGTGATAAATACAACATGTGCATTTCTTTTAAAAACGGGACATTTATCTCAGACACTCGTAACTGGTGAGTATTAGTTACATTTCTTTCTTTTTGAAAAATCGAAATTAAGTCGCAGTTCCTGTTGATAGCGAACTGTAAGCGTATTGTTAAATATAATTTCAAGATCAACAATGACGATATACATTGGCGAGGACACTGGAAGAATCTACCTGCATTAAAAAAAATCGAATAAATGAAATAATCTGATTCAAATAAGAGCGAGTGAATAAAAGAAACTTAAATAAATCACGAGAATTTGAGGAAATTGATCATCGTATCAGAAATGTATAAAATTATTTGTAGATAATCTCAAAAAAATTCATTCATAAAAAGAAATGTCTCTCTTTTGCTGTATTGGATTAGCGAGAAGTATTAAAAATGTGTCAAATACTATGCTTTAAACATGGAAATCGATATAATAATAATTGCACACTTAAAAAAATTGAAATTTTAGATCCGTATATCTAAAAAAAAGTCATCGTAATAAATGTATCTTTTAGATTATCTAACTTTTTTGGACAACTATATTAATTTAATGTTTATGTTACAAATTTTATGTGACATCCTGGGAAGATTTTTAGAAAGTAGACGTCTTTTAGAACATAGGACTTCTGAACAATTTTAAGAGGTCAATGCTATACGTATCAATATTCAATAAATAAATAAACCAGTTCAGTCAATTTATTTTTCAAATATTGGTTGATTCCGTTAGCTATTTTTTCACAGCCTATTCTCGGCTTCTAACTGCTCTAATTTCTAACGGCGACGTCTACCAACTCGCAAGTAAATATTGTATTCAGAGAAAAGGACTAGGTGTGCAATTTACACAAAGTTAATGACGAAGAGCAAGCTCGGGCCTACCCGAGAGGATGTTATCGGACACACAGATGCAAACGAGACAAGGGATGCAAGAGGGAGTCTCTATCGCGCGTGTTCCTCTCGCGTTTTGTAAACTCTTGCTTGTAATCACTCTCTCCCTCTCTTTCTCCCTCTTTCTCTCTCTCTCTCTCTCTCTCTCTCTCTTTCTCTCTCTAGCTATTCAATCAACTATTTTCTTCTCTTTCTAAATCGTCACACATCCCACGCGCTTACGACACCCCACGTGCACGGACTTACATGGACCAAGCGCGGTGTGTGTGCGTCTACTCCAACATGGAGGGCGCCGCCTTACGTTTCTGTTGCGGCTGCACACAGGAAGACACAGATCGCTAATTAGATACCATATCATCGTCTGTTCCCTAACATCGCTTCTCTTTAATCCCAACCCCGTAATCGAGCTTTGAGAATCACTGAGCCTATCTTTCGTCCATTGATATTAATATTAATCTAAGTGCGATCAATTTCCAATTTTCTCGATGACAAATAACTTTACTTTTTTTATTGTAATATCTAATGAATACGTGTATTCTCAATCTGATGATATATTTTGAATTTGCAATAAAATAAAGTTGCTAAATTAAAATTCTTCTTGATCAAAGCTAAAAAAAGTAAATTAATAAAATTAAATAAAGTAAAATTAATAAAATCAAATTTAATTTAAAAATCAATTCACTTCAAATTAACTAAAGGTTCTTTTAGACGATTATATAAATATATCTATTATTTTATTATCAAGAATAAATTACTTTGAGGACGTCAAGAACGATATTTTTTGGAACTTTATCTAAATATTTATGTTAATCTTTAATTCGCAATGTTACTGTCTTTCTTCGTAAAATTCTTCTGCAATACTATAAAATTAAATTTCTAGTCAATAGATATTCATGGAAGATATTTAGCAACAAAAAAATTAAACATGAAACGGAAGTGACATTGCACTTTTGACATCGCGAATTAAAGACTAAATTCAAAGATGATGATAAGATTGTCATAGATTAATAGCTTACCACTGGGCTGAGTCCGCGTGCGGCACTTCCGCCGCGTCCCTTGGTGCGGAACTTGGTGATTGCTTGTTCAGCGAGGTCCGCTCTCTCCTCAGCTTCCTCGAGTTCTTGTTGCGCCTTACGGAACTTGGCAAGATTCAACGCGGCAATTTCCTCCGCCTCCTCGATCTGCCTCTTATATGTCTTGATCTTCTGCTGAAGCTTGTCAACCAGATCCTGCATGCGCTCATGATTCTTACGGTCCTCGTCCGCCTGGAAACGAAAAGGAGACATGAGATCGCTTCAATAAGAGCTTCTCCTTCATGCTAAGTGAATCAGATTGATGATAAAATCAAACCAAATAAATAAAAAATAATTAAATTTAAAAATAGAATGTCAATATTTCTTTTATTGATTGCGAAAATATTAATCTATTTTTAAAAAACAAAAACAAAATATATAGATTAAACTTCCTATTCGAATAGATTTATAACAAATCAGAATTCTACCTGGAAGCTCAGCTCCTTGATGCGGCGCTCGGATTTGCGTAAATTCTTCTGCGCATCGGCATGTCTCCTTTGTTCGCCATCGAGCTCGTTCTCCAACTCGCGCACGCGTTGTTCCAGCTTCTGAATAGCCTTCTTGCCGCCCTTGAGAGCATTCGCCTCGGCCTCGTCCAAACGTACTTGCAACTCCTTGATCTGCGTTTCCAAGGCCTTGCGCAGCTTCTCCTGAGTCTGAGCATGATCCTGCTCGGCGCGTAGCTCGTCGGCCAACCTGGCCGCGTCCACCATCGCCTTCTTTGCCTTCTCCTCCGAGTTCTTTGCCTCGTTCAGCAACTCGTCCAAGTCGGACTAATGGGTAAAGAAATGCAAGTTGTGTAAACCACTTATCCCTTTTATAAGAAACATTTTATTAAATTATAGAAAATTAATCGACACTCACGTGGAGAGTCTGCAATTCGGCCTCGAGTTTCCTCTTGGCGCCAGAAATGGAGGCATTCTGGGCACTCAGTTCGTTCAACTGTTCGTGACAATCAGCAAGTTCCTGTTCGGCCTGGCGACGACCGCGATCTGCCTGTTCAAGGAGAGTGCGGCTTTCTTCAAGCTCGTTCTGCAAAGCATTAGCACGGCGCTCCGAGATGCCAAGGAGTTCCCGGGCCTCGTCACGTGCTCTCTGCTCCTCCTCAAGCGCGGTCTGCACATCCTTGAGCTGCTGCTGGTATCGCTTGATGTTCTTCTGTGCCTCAGCGTTTGCCTTGTTCGCGTGATCTAATGCGATTTCTAGCTCGTTGATGTCTGCCTCCAGTTTCTTCTTCATGCGCAGCGCCTCAGCTTTGCCCTGAAAATCGAATTGTATTTCAAGATCAGAGATATGTCTCAATTTATTATAATTAATGTAACTTATTGCTTGCATGTAAAATTTTTATTTTTCTTTGGAAAACGAAGCAATCTATTTTTCAGATACGGTGTAACGCTTACCTTGGCCTCTGCTTCGAGGGAAGCTTGCATGGAGTCGAGAGCGCGCTGGTGATTCTTCCTGGTGTTCTCGAATTCCTCTTCTTTTTCTTGGATGCGGCGGTCAATTTCCTGTCTGACCTGGCTAAGTTCAAGCTGACTGCGCAACACTTTGTTCTCTTCCTGCTCGAGAGCAGCTTCGGCCTCTTCCAGAGCTGCCTGAAGTTCGTCCTTTTCAGCCTCCAGACGCTTTCTAGCCTTCTCGATTTCGTGAATGTTGCGGCCACCTTCGCCGATCTGGTCCAGTAGATCTTTCACCTCATCGGCGAGGTTCTTGTTCTCACGACGTACTGCCTCCAATTGTTCCTGGCCTTCCTCATATGCACCTAATCAATCAAACATTGATAATTAATTGCATAATTAGATAATAATATAATTAATAATAATATAATAATTCATCAAATCAATTGATTCATCAAATCAGTCAATTGATTTCCTCTCACCTCTAAGCCTGAAGAGTTCAGTGCTGTAGTTACGGCACTCCTTCTGGCTAGCATCCAGTTCGGCAGCGAGATCGTCGACTTTGAGCTTCCATTCCCCGATAATCTTGTCGAAGGCTTTCTGTTTCTTTTCGGCAGCGTTGGCGATGGCAGTAGCGCGATCCACTTCAATTTGCAGGTCCTCCACTTCAGTGGATAGCCGCTGCTTAGTCTTCTCCAGAGCGATAACCTTTTGATTGAGCGATTCAATGGTCTCTTCAGCCTCGGCCAGCCTGGCTTGTAGCTTTCTCTTCGCCTCCTCAAGCTCTTCAGCCCGGGCGACACCTTCAGATTCGTATTTAGTGCGCCAGAGCTGTGCCTCGGCATTGGCCTTGCTGAGTTGACGTTGAAGATCAGCTTTACCCTCAGCCTCCTCCTCCACTTGTTCGCGGATGTTGTCCAAATCGTGCTCCAGATTGCGGAACTTGCCGAGCAAAGTAGCGCGCTCGCGCGACTCCTCATCCGCAAGCCTCTTGGTGTCTTCCAATTGTGTGGTAAGAGAAATCTTAATCTTAGACAGCTGACTGACCTGCGACTCAGCTTCTTCCAGCTGACGTAACAGATCACTGTTTTCAATCGATAGTTTCTTCTTCGCGGCATCGAAGTCGTTTAGAGTACGGTTCACCTCTTCAAGCTTGCCTTGGGTTTCGTTTAATTGGTGCTGCAATTGCTTGACGATCTTTTCTTGAGCAGCCTATATTTTGAAGAAAATTATATAGATCAATTTTAAAGTATCTTTATACCAAGCTCGTTTTTAAATAATTACAATTGAAAATTTAAAAATACTATTTTTCATCGATCTCTTTAAATATGTTAAGTCCGGTTTTAAATATGAATCTCAACGTAGATTAAAAATAGACGCAATATTATATAGATTAAATAAATCAAGATAAAATAGAGAAAAATGGTCAAATCATTTTGGAACACACGAGAAATATTTCTTCCACGTTTCTAAAATTTCTTTTTTTATTAATTTTTTTTTATTTCTTTATTTCTTATTTTAATTTCTCAATCGCAATAACACGTTAAGAAGAGATCGTTGAAAAGCGAACTCAAGTCGTTTAATAGGCACACATACGAAAGCAATGCTGAGCAAGCAGGGATTATCGACTCACTCGACTCAGATAAATGATTCGCAAACAATCCTGGGGAGAAGAGGGAAATCCATAGATTTGTTTCTCTGCATCTCTGTACCTAGCGGAAGCTGTTAGTCGCGTTAGTTTTATTAACATAGACCGGTATTGAACTTACCTTTTCGTTGCTCAGATGGTCGCAAGATGTGCGCAAGTCGTTACACTCGCTATAGTATTGCACCTTCTCCTTTTCAACCCTGTTTGGATACGGAAACAGTCAAAAGGATTACAAATGAATGATAATGGCACGAATGACGTACAATTGACATTCCGGAATGCCGGATTAAATAACTTTACTATTCATGATTATTTCTTCATACAGTCAATGGTCAGAATATAAGTAACTTCATTGATGAAAAGATGAATAAAAAACAATATAAATATCATTACGGAATTTTATTTACTTCAAAATAATTCGAGCAGAATTGAAATTTAATCAATTCAATCTTCAATTTATAAAAATTAATTAAAAATATAATATCAGTGCACATATTTATTTTAATAAATACTTTTATCCGATTAAGAAATAAAGCATTAATAAATTTCTTTCACAAAAATATTTAATCCAGCATTCGTGATACAGACTGACAATTTGAGCAACAGACTTTGCAGAACATATATTTTTCTCCGGGAATAACTCCATTCTAGTAATCACATATTTTTTACGGATCGAGGGGATTATCGAAGGATATTAACGGCGCACAGGGTTTTCGAAAGTACGTTTAAAAGATGCATGAGAAACACTCTCATTATTCTTCCTTTCTTTTTCAAGTACCTTCTCCCGAGAGACCTGATCCGTAACAGCGCGTGAACTGTTCAGCTCAGAGTGGATGTCGTGTCGACCCTTTTCGGCTCTACGAAATATTATGTTATAGTCCTGTTGTTTTTTCTATTTTTCTTTTTTTTTTCAATAAAAATCTAATAGCCGAAAGTTGAATCTCGCATCTAATCGTCGATCTTTCTAAATCTACTTTAGCGTTACATAATTTTTTCTTTAATGATGTTGGTTCTTCTATGTGTTAAAATTTTTGTTAATCTCATTGAAAAGCTCCAGTTTTTTATGGCGATTTTTAACAAAATTCTCTATATTTCTCTATATTTCTTTCGATTAAAAGAAGACAATTTGTTGTTGTTTTCTTCCGTCATGTTTCACTTTTCTTCATTAAGAAAAAGAAAATCAGCTTGGTAGACTCACCTAGCCTTAAGTTTGTTGAGAGTATCAATTTGTTCACCCATCTCAGCCACGGCATCATTGTGCTTCTTGCGCAAGCTGGCCAATGAGGATTCATGCTGGATGTTAGCTTCCTCAAGATCCCTGCGGAGCTTGCTAAGCTCAGCCTCTCGCTTCTTGTTCAATTCAATCTGAGCGGAAGTGGCACCGCCAGCCTCTTCCAAGCGTTCACCAAGTTCCTCAAGTTCGCGGGCGAGATCGCTACGTTGTTTCTCAGCCTTGGCGCGTCCACCGCGTTCTGCTTCGATCTAGAAGAAGAAAATACATTATTGCATCAGTTACAATATATAGCAGTTATGAAATAAAAAACAATAGTAAACACACTTTTATCATCAAATTCTGATTGACGTCTTTTGATTGCTTTTGAAAACTTTTAATCAATTTAATATTGATATATCGTCAATATAATAACTAAGACAAGAATGTCAATTGAAAAATAGTTGATAGATTAAAATATTTCTTTCTTCCTTTTTCAGACTAAAAATTTTAGGAAGAATCTGCTCTCTTTCTTTCTCTCTCTCTTGATTTATTTTATTATACACACCTCTTCCTCGAGTTCCTCGATGCGAGCTTGCAATTCCTTAATCTGCTTCTGTAATTTACCGACTAAGGACTGTTCATCTTCAAGTTTGGCAGTTAGAGACGACAATTCCTTGTCTTTGCGTTGAATGGTCTGTTCGAGTTCCTTCTTGTTTCTTTCGAGATCAGCAACGGCTTCCTGCGTGAGCTTCAGGTCGCCTTCCACTTTCCTCTTCGCTTTTTCTACGTCGGCACTATAAATTAAAATTTAACATGAACATCCTCGCTACAATATTTTATTTTATATCTGTAATGAATTAGATATGTGTTATTAAATTAACTAATCAACGTAAGCATAATTACTTTTGCTTAATTCAATTGAAAACTGGTGATCAAATTCAAAATAGGGAATATTTCTGAATATTAACTTAAAATATGAAACATTTTCAATATTTACGTAGCTGCAGTTAAAGATTTTTAAAGCCGTCTGTATTATCAATTAAATTATAATTTTTGTATAACAATAATAATTTAATCGGTAATACAGACGTCTTTAGGATTGCTTTAACTATCCATAACTATCCCAATTATATCTACAAACAGCAAGTAGATAAATATTAAATATGTTGAATAGACCGTAGACTATATTGAGCACAATACTTTTATAGAATTAATTTTTGGAAAACATATATTAATTAGATTAATCTAGTTTTTAATTTATTTCTAAGAAAATCTCTCTTTTCTAAGAAAAGAACAAGAAAAAATATCGAAAAAATATAATTGAGTTGTTATAGTTATTGATTTTAATAATCTTACATAATTAAACATTATAATCTTAAATAATTAAATGCATTGAACTTACCGTGACTTCTTCTCACGCTCGAGAGAGTCTTCAAGCTCGTCAAGAGTCTGTTCGAGCTTGAGTTTGACTTTGTTGAGGTGATTGACTTTGTCCTCGGCGGCCTGGAGCTCCTCACCAGTTTTCTGATTAACTTCACCCTGATTCTTCTTCTCCTTATTGAGCTTATTGATGAGCTCATCCTGGTGGGCAATTTCATCGTTTAGGTTTCTGATTTGATGATCTTTTGTTGCCTTATCCTGCTCGGATTTTTGCAAGTTCAATTCGAGATCCTCGATATCTTTCTTCAAGCCGGATACTTCTTGCTCGAGTTTCTTTTTGTTCTGGAAGAGATTGTTTCTCGCATCCTCCTCTTCCTTGAATCTGTCGGTGAGATCCTATGCAAAAAATATTTGTATAAATATCGGCGATGTTTCTTTGAATACGTAATAAAGCATAATAATTATTAAATTAATTATTTATTATTAATTATTATTAATTAATAATACATATTCATAAATTTTAATTATTTGTAGATATTTAAAAATTTAGTTAATAATATTTTGTATATTCTATTTTACTCATTTTATTATTTAATAATATTATGACACTGCCAATTTCCTCATTATTATTATATATACGATATATAATTTTTAATATTCTTTTTATTTTAATCTTTTTAATATTATTATATCATATATGCAATTTATTTATAATATTCAACTGTTTATAATTGTCATAAGACATCTTTATCATATTCCGCAAACACTTTTGACTACGAACGATTTAAATTGCAGCTCGATATCAGTTTATCTTCTTTTTTAAGATGACATAATCTCCGAAATCTTGTTTGCAGAAGAGATATTTAGGTCGATGACAGGTCTTTACGTGGAATTTATCTCTCGCTGGAGTATCCTTTACCGCGCGCCAAGTCCCTCATCGAGTATGTCGAACGCATCTCTCTTCCTCTCTGTACGGCCATGCGATTAATTGGCATTGACGCGCAATTACGAAGCGGTCCACACGCACGGGCGCCTAATATTAGTTAATGCGGGGGCAAAGAATATTGGCACAACATCTCGCCCGGCCGGCGCGATCAATCTCCTCGTTCATCACGTTTATCTCTTCATCGCGCGTTTCGTTTGAATTCGGCGACCCGGTCTATATTTGTCGACAGAAAAATTCGGAAATTTTTGCCAGACTTAATATGGGAGTATTTTAGAAAATTTGACAAAGATACTTTGCAAGCGGAAAAAAGAGAAAGTCGCGCGAAATAGAAAAACAGAAAGACAATAAAGTTAATCTTCTTATCAAGCCATATTTAAAGGAAATTGAAATAAATGTTTTGAGAGAAAAAGTCATTGTATAATTAATAAAATAAAAATCCGATAAAAAGATTCCTCAAAAAGAAGTAAAAGAAAAAGAGAAAGAAAAAGAGAATATATATCAACGATATTAAAATCAAAATCATCTCTCTCTCTCTCTCTCTCTCTCTTCCTTTCTCTTTCTATGTCTAACTAAGAAAATTTGATTCAGTGCATCGGGATCATATCTCGAGCAGGTGGAAGACGAGGTGGAAAAATTGGTGGTGACAGCGAAGAAACAACATAGTCTCATCGGCGATGATGAAGAGGCCACGAAGGAGATACGGCTGTATGACTATGACGCACGCATGCACGTGAAATATGATGGCATATAAATACACCCTACACCTGTTACCTCCTTCGTTTTCTCTCGCCTCTGCTCCAGCGAGCTTAAAACCGCCGCCCACTTTTAATAACCTGGAATCTGGGATCTGCTAAATTTGTTGCCGTTGCCCTCTCTCGCTCTTTTGCTCTCTTTCTCTTTCTCTGTCTCTCTTTCTTTTTCTCCCTTGGTCTCTTCCCTTCTTCCGTCTTTCTACAGCGCCTGACCGTAAATGGTGACGTTTAATGTCGAAGTGAACCGTAGTCTTCCGATTACCTTTAAACACGAGAGAATCTTTCTCGACACTGAGCGAGCCAATCGCGATGCACTCGATGCGAAAGCTTTTAATAGGCGCACCTTACGATCGCGATATTAGATCATTTAATGAGCTAAAAGCCATTCTTGATGACTACAGCAGATTTGGTGAAAGAGATATAAATGAAAGACATGAAAATTTTAATTGAGATCGCTACGGTAATAATGATCAAAAGTGTGAAAAATGAAAAGTGAAATAGAAATCAGATGAAACAAAAGTTAAATTAAACAAGATTAATTATAAATAAGTGAAAAATATTTATTAGCTAAGAGCTTGATATTAGTAGAGCTATAATTTAAGTAAATTCTTCAGTAAATGCTTAATTAAAAAAATCGCAATACCAAACATTTTTGATAGCTTCTTTAAGAAAAATTTATTATATATACTTCACTCGATTCGTTTAATTTATAATTTAATGTGCAAAGTGATTTGAAAAAGCAGTTACTTTATCGTCTTTTATATTCTAATCAACAACTTGTTAATTTAGAACTCATCTTGTTTATTTAATAAATACTTTTTAATAATTAATTTTTTAATATACAATGTGCTTTATTTAATTATCGTTTCTAATTCCATCAAAAGTTGCTTGTTGGAGAACAAGGATCAATAAATGTTACGATGACGGGCGTCGAAGAGTGTCATGATGACAAACAATGACGAGTAGTCTCGGTTTTGAGAGGATGTTTAAAAGGTATCGATAAAAATAGGCAGTCTGGAATCCAATCTGAAAAGAAAGAGAGAGGTAGAAAGAGACAGAGAAAATCTGGAATTCTAGTCGCGATCACGACTCGTCTATTTTCTGCGAGCGTGACGCCTTCGAGAAGTTATTACCGTTGCTTTTTCTCCAGTGAGTTTCTGCGCACGCTTAACAACCGGATAAAAATACTAGTGTTCAACATGCTGATGCGATCGTCCAGAATTTCGACGACTCTCTGGTTTGTATTTTCTTCTGGTGAATATTTACGACCAAGGGAAACCATTGTAAGAAATGATGATCGCATAGAGCGAATGCGAAGAAATTTTGAGGATTTCGTAAATTTTGAAAAAAATTAGAGCTATTACAAAAAGAAGCGACTTTAAAACGATCACAAATGAATTGTAAAGAAACGATGATTACAAAATTATCAATGAATATTTTACCAGAGATTGAGCTGATTATTTTTTTGACAATTAATTTTAATTGTAAGAAGATTTTATCGTAACTGGGCCATCGAAAAAAATATAAGATGAAAAAAATTAATAATAAAAATTATATTAATAACAATGTAGCAGCTATTGTCTTTGACACAATTAATTATGATGAATCACACTCAAAATTGATAATTACAAGAAATCTATATTCCTTTAGTTGGATCTAACTACTCATTTTTTTCTTTTTATAACAATTTTTGGAAAAAGATCTTAAAAAATATCTTTAAAAAAATGTATCCATTAAATCCATGGAATAGATTAAAATTATTCGTTATTAATTTTTATTTGGAGAAAATGTTGAATGCTTCTCCTCGAAGAAGCAAGAGAAAATATTCTGGGAAGCAACGTGCGACTGGAGTCTCTGGGAGAACGTCATCTGCGGATGACGTTAAATCAGAAAAAGATGTAACAAGGTTGCACGAAATGTATGCATAGGGTGTGCACCGTAATTTTAGCAACACGATATGACCGAATATATAAGCGTCGACCGCGTAACCAGATGAGTTGTCGTCCATGCTACACGCTCGGCTTGAAGAAAAATAGCGCGTCTGACTAATTCCGCGACTACGCTACTTTGTCGCGCTCCCGAGCTTGCGAAATCGCCGCGCGTAATTCGAGCCGCGATTTAAATCACGTAAACCCTCCTCCCGCTGACAGTTAATGTCACCCCGACTGAAATCGCATTCCTTCTTTCTTTTTTCACGACAAATCTCTCTCACTGTCAAAAAACAGGAATCCGCGAACGATTTGCGGTATAGCTTTAATGAGCAGAATGAGAAAGGATTTAATCCAAATTTTTGAAATTTTTCTCTAAAATTCTTTAAAAATTATAATGTGAATTCATCTATTTATTATATTTATTTTAATGTTATATTTTCAAAAATGTCTCTTATATTATCTCTTTTCATATATTACTCGATTGCTATATTATTAGATTGATATATTGAAACCTAATATACGTTTTGATTAAATTTAGAAGTTTAGTCGAGCATGATTAATAAACGTTACCGACAAATTATATATATAATTATGAATGATGATGCTAATTATATGGCTTCTCGCCCTTCGACATCGATTCGCGCGCAGCTTGCGCCACTCTGTGCTAATTACGCCGCTAATTATATTACTTTCTGCCCTTCACAGTTGACTGACTCGCATCTTGCGCCAAATAGTCGAAAATGATTTCATATCGCGATTTTTATGATGATAACTCGTGCATCTTGATCAAGAATTCTTTCAATATTAGCATTAGATTTTAACTCACATAATTATGTGATTTTGCATTTAATTCTAATAAAAGCAAAATTATTATTATTATTTTTAATTTTTAATTTTAATATTTATATATGATCCTTTTTGAGTATATTTAGAAAATGTATATTATGCAGATTCAATTGGCTGTCGAAGATTACAATTAAATAAACTAAAAATATTGTAAAATATTGCAAAATTTCAATATAAAAATTCAATACTAATCTTAATTCTATAAAAGAAAATTTTTAAATTTGCAATAATTGAAGCTAATAAGATTTAGTAGAAAAGATATCTGAACTCACGACTTAGTAGATACTAATAAATTCCAATAGCGATAATTCTTAAGGTTTGATCAATAATAATACGGTCATTGAAAAAATTTTTTTATTAAAAAAGAATTGTGCTGCATGCAGTTCTTACCTGAAGCTGTGATTCGAGGTCAGCCTTCTGTGCGGCTAGTTTCAAAGATTTCTCTTGGAACTCGGAGAGCGAACCTTTCTCACCCTCCAACTGGCGTAGCAAGTTGGTCTTTTCGGTAAGGAGCTTGGAATTCATATCCTCCAGTTCCTTGCGTAGTTTCTCCTCCTTCTCGAAGGCCTCCTGCGCCTTCCTGGCTTTCTCTTCCAGCGCCTGCAATGAGGCCATTTCACCTTCGATCTTGCCGCCGTTCACCAACGAGATCGGATTTTCGATCAGCACCGTGTCGCCCATTATTGATCACCCTCGAAGAAAAATCGAAGAATACACGCGCGAATGCACTTGATTTCGATTCCTTTTTCTCGTATAAATACCGGGGATTTTCACCGAAAGAGAGAAAGGCAATCCCCGGGAAGAATCGATCGATCGAGGGGACGTCGCAAAAAACCTTTAACCTTTAAGGGAGTCGATTGCTCGATAATCGTTCGAAGACGAAAGAAACAGCGTGCGAGACTCGGGGGTACAACCGGTCCCTACTTACGTCTCGAAGATATCGAAAAGAAGAGGCTTTGAACACTCGCGTGAATATGTGTGGGTATACGAGGGCGAGGCTTCTCCCTCTTTGTTCGTCGGGCGGGTTCGCGTAGTTTCGAAAGGGTCGGCGCGAGGTCGCGGGTCCAACTGGTCCCGGATTCGGTTGAAGCCCAACTTTTCTACCCGTGCCCGTTATCCCTCACCGTGCCCGTTTCCGGCAGCCAGTAAGGAGCGAGCCGCGACGATCTTGATCGTGGGCGTCCCCACTCCAGTGGCGCCTCGCCACTGTACGTGTAAAAATATTTATAACCGATCTGATACTACATTTCAGAAGGGTAAGAGCAGGGAAGGCAAGGAACAGCTTATGTCTGCGGAGGGGGGTCAGTCTTGGACGAAATTAGAAGCGATCCGGAAGGGCTGCCCTCTCTCTCATTCTCTCTCTCCAGCCATCACCCCCTTTTTGGTGGCTCCAGAAGGTGTAAAGTGGATAAGTGGATCGCAAAGAGATCCGCTCAAGTGAGCAAGTAAAATTGTTTCTGTGCATTGAAACGGAGTGAGAGATTTCAACAATGCGAATTAGATATTTTTTTAAATTTGTAATAAAAATTTGTAATAACTTATTTTTTCTTCTAGATGTGAAATTTTTTAATTAGATTTTATTATAGTGTAAATATTTAAATTAAAAGTTCCATTTTTGGAAGGATGTAACAGTAACAATTTAAAAATTTTGTTATTTTTGTCACAAATAATATATGAACTAATGTATTTATAAAAATAGAGAACTTAAATTAAACCATTAAAATTAGAACTAATAAAGAATAGAAAAAGTAAAATTATTTTAAAAATTATATATTAAAAGATTTAAAATAAATTAAAAATAAATTAAGAAAATAAAATTATTATTTAATAATATACAAATCAATTACTAATAATGATAATCGACAAGACAAGACTCTCACTGCTTAATAAAAGTTCAAAGAGTGAAAGAAATTTGAAGTTGATATTAAATTTCTTCAAGAAAATCTCGAGCCAAATTTTGAACAAAATATTAAATTTCGCTGCATATCGAATTAATGATTCACTGTAGAATCAGCAGTCAAGTGTCAGTAACATGACGTAAAAACGACTAGACAAAATTAGAAGCGTCGACATTCCGGAGGAGACAGACCGTGATTCGAAAAATACGAAATATGGAAGACCATGTCTCCTGGGTGTCTGTGAAGGACGAATAATTGTATGATCCTTTTCAAAAGAGAGCAGAGTCTATTAATAAAGAAACCGTTTCGGTAACATGATCGAACGTTGATTCACCATCGGTTGCCTTTATTATGTTTCTAATTTGGGACACCAGAGCGGTATCGGTGAACTGGACTGGAGAACGAGAGTGTGTATGGATTCCCCTAATCCTCGTTAATTTGGGTTATAGAGTCGAAAATATAGATAGTTCGAAATCGGAGGGGGCAGGGTCACACACAGGAGATTGACAGAATTAGAAGCGTCGACGTTCCAAAAGGGTTGACCGACATTTCTTTCCAGATTTTCCGAGATTAAGTGGAACCCTTTGCTATTGTACTAATATTGATTTAGTAAAACTTGCTTTCTATATAAAGAACATATGTGTCGTAAAAGTCAATTTGCAAAGCAACAATAAAATTAAACTTAATAAATAAATTTAAGAAAATGAACTCATATGATAGATTTTGTAATTCCGTTAAAAAAATATAAATATTTAATGATGGAATTAATTTGCATTCTTGTTAATTCGATTAAATTTTCTTAGATCCAAATCTGACAAATATGTGAATAAGCTAAAGATGTATAAGATGTATGATTTTGGCGGATTTAAATTGAATAAAAAAATCTGTATTTATAGAAAAAAT
>Ga0157364_1002246_pt1 | contig 17752 bp, 9 predicted proteins | sample AttsexASBM2_FD_111476 | JGI IMG/M metagenome (GOLD analysis project Ga0157364, IMG submission 111476) | Fungus gardens microbial communities from leaf cutter ant in Ribeirão Preto, State of São Paulo, Brazil - Atta sexdens ASBM2 | ecosystem: Host-associated > Fungi > Mycelium > Unclassified ... | reverse complement strand
TGTCTGAGAGCTAGACCTCAGACTTAACAACGTCAATTATTCTTATTGATACTTTCCATCATCTATTATCATCACATCCTTATACTGAACCTCTGAAACACCATTAAGTTCAAGTATCACAACTAGTAAGTATCTTATTTGTGATAGACCAATAATTACACAAGACAGTAAATCTCTCAACAAGATATCAAGTAGAGATCACAAGAGAACTTGACAAGGAATCTTCACTATACTACTACCCTATTTATACTATTACATGATGGTCTGTGCTACTAATAATTATACCTGCCCTTATGTCCATGCTTCATCCTCATGTCTACCTCATATCCTACTCAAGGCTACTATGTTGTATCTATGTGCCCTGATGTCATCTTCTAGATCCTTCTACCATGTTCCAGGCCTATGAAATCACATCATGTGACATGTCATGTAACTGCAGTGTCATATGCCTTTTCATTGTCTAAAATAAAATCAAAAAGAAAAAGAAAACAAAATTAATATAAAATCAGAGAAATTAAATAAAAGAAAAGAAAAATTGTCAGTGTCCAAAGCATTCCATAACACTCTTATGATTAACCCAATCCAAGAATATTCTTTTGACTTAACACTAGTCCTAAGTTCATAATATATACAGTAGAAAACTATTAGTATAGACTTTGTGGTAAAGCTTCCAGAATGTATAGAATTTGATGCAGTGATAATAGTAGTAGATTCAGTGTTCAGAACTGTATATTTTGTTCTGATTCACACTACTATTACTATAAAGGGTACAGCATAGCTTTTTTTACACTATGTTTGAAAGCTCTACAGTCTTCTTACTTATATCATTTTTGATCATAAACCTTAGTTTGTTGCTCTCTTTACTAGAAAACTCTATTGTATACTTAGTATTGAAGTAGTATTCTTGACTATATAGTATCTTCAATCAGATAGACAAACAGAGCAGATTAACAAAAAACTTGACTAATATCTCTGACTGTTTATAAATAAGAGGCAAAGTGACTGGCATGGTTTCTTACCTCTAATAGAATTCTAGCACAACAACTATGTATATGTCTTTATATAACAATCTCTGTTCCTACTTGATATAGATTACTTCTTGAAAATGAGCTTCAAGTTATACTAACAGAAGTCAAAAGTGGAAGATGTCATAGAATTCATGAAGCTACACTTGTTAGAATTGAAGATAGTAGACTTGTTACTTTCCAGTTCTAGTCTCTTATTTAAAGTCTTTCCTATTTTTTGGATTTTTTAATCTCTTTTTCCTCTTATTTTGAACTTAGTATAGAAGATACAAGATAACATAACAAGATGTAATGACTATTACAGACAATTCATGCATATCACATCACAGTCATGGTCACAACATCATATAACACAGCAAAAAGATTATAAAAGATATAATAACTTTATTTATATAGACTCATAACATTTAGAATAGGCTAGATACAGATGTGCATGGACCATATACTAGAGGTATATAAAGTAAATACATCTGTATTAAGAACCTTATCAAGTTCTTTTGTACTAAACAATATCAGTTTCCACTTTTGACCAAACCTTTGGGCTTAAGTTATAATAATACTAGTAAAAGCTAGATTTATAATTTGGTAGTTATAGAATGACATAGAAATATACTATAATTAGCAGTATATCTCTATGCCAATCTTTAAGCTAGAAGATAATTTATATCTTGATACTATGAGCATTTACAACTCTCATTCATATGACAAGCTCTCTCACAGTTATTTTAGTTCTTATATAGTTGAGGGAAGAGCCAGATCTATGTTGTATTACCTTAAGCTTCTGCCAACACTTAGAGATTATGTTTTGTATTTAATATCATCAAGCTAACTATAGTCTCTAGAGATCTTATATCTAGTAGATATTCTAGATCTGTGCTAGACCCTATTATTATTGATGAAAAGAAAGAACAAGAGATATAGAAGACCCTAGATAGCTACTGATACTATTTGTTAGAGTTGAAAATAGTAGACTTTATTTATCTTTATTTCTTTTTAATTTTTAATTTTCTTATTTGGAACATAGGGTTAAGGTTAGCATAATATCACACATATGTCACATGTTACAGTCACAATCATGATCACACAATCATATATCAAAAGAATATTATAGAAAATTCTAAAACAATAATGTTATATAATATATATAATATATATAATATATATTGATCTTAAGGTCAATATATACTCTTTAGGATAGACTAGATTTAGTATAGTATGAATCATTAGCTCTTGAGTTCTCTTGTATAAATCCTATACAAGATTCTAGTATAATGTGAAAAGAATTTAGCTTGAAAGCAAACTCTTAAAAAAATACATTAGATATCTTTATATCAGCTTGAGTAGTAGAGTTATACCACAACCTCTGAGTACTATAGTTTATTAAAGCAAGTAAGTTCTATACTATTAATTTCAAACCAGTACTACTTGCTTTGAGTTGCAGCAATTTGAAAAAAAGAAAGAGCATATGTAAGGAAATCTGACTTTTTTTCATAGCCTTTATTCAGTCACTTTAACAAAGCCAAGATTATTTTGGAAATTTTGCTATTTTATACAGTTTGATAAGTTCTCATACTTATTGAACTTCACTAATCCTGTAGACTTTTGTTTTTAAGTTAAACTATATTTAATATAAAAAGACTAAATTCTCAAGAATGTAAAATGTCAAAGTTCAAACTCTAAGTATATCTTATATTTCATAGCATTGTTACTCGAGCTTGAACTGTTACAAACTCAAGTTGTTGGAGTGGAACAAGTAAATAAACCTTGTATTGAGTTAATATAAGATAACTTGATAAAGAACTTCATACAGAAACATCTATCTTATATACTAAACTACAATGGTCTGTACTACTACTTTTCTAGCCTACCCTAAAGACCATATATTTGTTTTAAGGTCAATATGTATACTATATATTATTATAATGTCATCTATCCAGAACCTTCTACATTCTTCTTTGTGACCTCATGACTTGTGACCATGTTATCTGATGTGACTGGTGTGTGATAGCATAATCTTGTCACTCTAACCCTAACCCTAGGTTTAAGAAATAGAAAAATAAATGAACAAAAAATAAAAATAAAAAAGAAATATTAAACAAAAAAGCTAGCATCTAAGCTTCATATTTCTAACATGAACTTTGTGAACACTTTGTCTATTATAGATTAATTCAATCAAGATATTGGGTTATTTGTAAAGCTAGACAAAGATATTAATCTCACTTAATTTAGAGAATTCTTAGACTATATAATAATATCTTTACTTGAGTATCTAGGTTTTTTAGATTATTTAAGAGCTAGTAAATATATTATAATCTTCAGTCTAATAATCAACAACAACTGTCACCAAACTCTATTAGTTATTAATGATAGCATACTTTATTTTTTATTAGTATCTACTATTTCAAACTCTATCTTTAGTATTAGAAATTGTGACCAAGTAACAAGTAGCTATATAATATATAAGTTGAATATCAGAATTTATAACTGTAAACTTGTATTATTTTATTTTGTTTTTATTATTTTGGACTTAGATAAAGAGTATGATATAATATCATATATAATGAAAGTGTGACACATATGTCACAGGTCACACAACACAAAAGAAGGTTATAAAAAATCCTGAAATAAGTAATATAAGATAAACTAGCTTATACTTAGAACTCTATCAAATTCTCTTATATTACTCAATACAAAAGTATGTCTTTTATCTTAGCTTTGAAACTTAATTTATAATAGTAACTATTATACTGTTACAATTGATGCCTCATGTATTCAGCAAGAACTAGGGTTGAGGGTAATGACAAAATGATTGGCTGTGCTATAGCCATCTTAGTCAGCATCTTATATAGTAGGCATTATTTTATTGCTCTTTCCTCATGTTATATGACTCATGGACTCATGTATAGTGGATGATTGCCTGATGTACATTTGGTATATATAGTATAGATACATTCCTATATATGTACACTTTATTAATTGACTCTACCTTTTATACCTTCTCAAGTTTTTACCTAAGTTGTAATCTGAGCCAAGTTTAAGGTTGTAACAGTTACAAAGTTTTAAAAGATGGCAAAAGCATGACATATGTTATATATGTCACATGATTATGTGACACAATAGAAAATTCTAAAATAAATAATATTATATAGTATAATAACAGCATATTAATCTTATAGAAAGTATATAGACTTTAGAATGGGCTAGTTATAGTATGTATACAAATATAAAAGTATGTCTTTTGTCTCAACTTTGTGATCTAAGTCATAATATTTTTTTTATCCAATAATTTATTACATAGTACTCAATCACAGTCCATATCAAAGATAAAAGCAGTAGACTTAATTTATTTTCATTTTCCTTTTGATTTATTTTCCATTTTTCTATTTTTAGAACTTAGGGTTAGGGTTGGAGTGACAAGCTCACACAGTCACATTGGATGATATGGGCACAAGTCACAAGATACATAGAAAGACATAGAAGAATCTGAAAGAATAATGTTATACAGTATGTACAACACATGTTAACCTTATGGCTAACACATGGCTGTTTAGGGAAGGTTAGAAGTAGCTAGCACAAACTATATGGATTTATTATATAAGGTAGACTATCCTATACAGAGTTCTCTATCAAGTTCTCTTATGTTAACCCAATATAAGGTTCATTTGCTTGTCCAGCACTAAGGACTTGAGTTTGTAATACCTCTTGTTAAGTTCCCAAGTATATTCATTGCTTTAACAGTAGATAGTGCTTTGGTAGAATAGTAATCAACATGTTTCTTAAGGAACAGGTACCAATCAAAGTAAAAGCCCAAGTATCTCCAGTATATCTTGAGCTTGAGGATAGGAATACTAATTACTGAGAGGTCTAGCTCTTGATTAGAGTTGTTATATGCTCTTGAATAATAAAAGATTTCTAACTTGTCATGCTCTATGACCAGACCAAACAACACTATCAATTCTATAACTACTCTATAGCTACTATAAAGATCTGGCAGTATTGTATTGTATATTTTTTCCTGAGAGATTAAAAGACTATCATCTGAAAATGAGAGAATATAAATATTCAAGTTAAAAACTTGAGCTCTAAGTTCAAAAATGTGAATAATAGGCACAATATAAAGTGTTGAAAGAATAGAAGAAAGCACAGAATCTTGTCTCATACTTCCATCTATATCACAAGCACTAGAGAGAAATGAGTTCTAGAAGTACTGAGTTGATCTATCTACAAGATAGTCAGAAAAGAAGTCCATAATACAGTCTGGAAATTCAGAATGTCTAAGAATCAATATAAGCATACTATAGTTTAAAGACAGAAAGAATTGTGCAATATCAAATGCTACTACACTAGTTTTAAGTCTCTTGGCATGGTGAGCTCAAACCAAGTATATTAGAAACACACTAGTATCTTTAGTATTAGATTACATCTTCAAGCTGGTTGGAATGAAGAATACTGTACTTAACATCATCAAACTGGAGTTGTCTAGCAATCATCTTCTTAATGAGCTTACCAAGCATATTAAGCAGAATAATAGGCCTAAAAGCCTTGGAGGTATTATAAGCAGGTTTACTTAGCTTGAGTATAATAACATAAACTAACTTCTTGAAGTGTCTAGGCCAATGTTGTAGTAATATACATATATTGGCAAAACAGAATATATCTATAACACAGGTGTTGTTAGCAAGAATAAGCTTGAGATACTGCCAAGTAATATGATCAAGACCTGGGGAAAAAACATTAAAGTAAGCTTTCAGTATCTCTTGTATCTCCAATATCAAAAATAGTATCTAAGAGTAAGTAGCCTGGCTAAAGACCTTATTTAGAACAGAGAAGTTAATAGATTAATTAGCTGTAACATGATAGAACTGTAGGAGAATGCTTCACAAGTCTAGGAAGTTATTGCAGTATTGCTCTTGAAAGTAAATAGCCTATTACAATTCTAAGCTTGTATTAGAAACACAAAAAATTGAACTCTATCTTATTTGCTTTTCTTTTCTTTTCTTTTTCTTTCAATCTATGCTATTTTTAGAACTAGAGTTGGGGATCAGTGGAAGGTCACATGTCATGGTCACAATGTCACATGATCACATGCCATAATGAAAAACAGTAGAAGATTCTAGAAGAGATAATACTATACTGTGTGTTATATATATGATAGCCTTAAGGTTGACACATGGAAATTTAGGGTAGGCTAAAGTAGTAGTACACGGACCAGTAGTCTAAGATATATAAGATAGAAAATCCTATTCAGAGTTCTCTATTGAGTTCTCTTGTGTAAACCCTATATAAGATTTCTCTGATTGACCAGCTCTAAGATCTTTGAGTTATAATAGCTTGGCTCAAGTTGCAACTTAGGCAAAGACTTGAGTGAAATTAAAGAAGATCAATTAGTAAAGAATAAGAATATAGGCTTGTATCTACAGTTATATATATACTCAGTAACTATAAGAAAATAAAAATGTATTCTTGGGGAAATAATGAAGAAAGAATAAGGAAAACATGAGAAATATCAGACTTAGAGATAGTAGACTTATTTCTTTTCCATCTTTCTTCTCTCTTTTCTAAGTCCAAAATAAGAAAATAATAAAAAAGAATCAAAATAGAAAAATAAGAGCAACTTAAATAGAATAATGTGACTATCATAATATCATGTGACACATAGAAGAAGATATCATACACCATATAATATAATAACTCTCATATACATAACTCATAATATTTGGAATAGACTAGATGTAAAAGGTACATAAATTATACACTAGAGGTATATAGAGTAGACTTATCTATACTAGGAACTCTATCAAGTTCTCTTTTGTTAACCAATACAAGGTTTCTTTTTTACTCTATCACTTGAGTTTAAGTCATAATAAGAAAGCTTCTACTATTACATGAGATGCTGACTGATAATACTAATATATGAGAAAGATACAAGATATAGTAGATATGAGTCAAAGATGAAATAAACCCCAACATATGTCTAATTCATAACAAGTATAAAACAAATATCTGCAGAACATAAGAAATATAGTCTCCATTCTAGATAACTTATGTTATTTGATCCAGCTCATTAAATCTCAAGATTGTTTATTGGCAGACATAATTTCAGCAATCCTGTTGTTAAAAAAGTATCACTTCACTAGTCTAGTTATAGAGTAAAAGAGAACTAGTCAAAGTACTCTCTAGTTTATCTGTAAGTCTTCAGTGCAGTTTTAAACTCATTGTTCCACTACTTCTTAGACTGAGCAGTAACTATAATTTTCTTTACATGAGTAGCCTAGTAGTCTACAAAGAGCTCTGAGATTGCTTTAGAGAATAAGTCAAGACTAGGAACAGAGTCTATTGTATAAATATCAAGTTAAGAGTGTTTTCACTTGCAGAGAGCAAAAAGGCCACTTTCTTGTCACTATTCTATTTATGGACTATTTTATACACATAGATGTTCTCTAAAGTAATAGAAAGGTCAATTATAAGAGATGGATGGTCTGAGAATCATTTGAGATCAGGCTGAATACAATAGGAAACTTGAATATAACTCATGTCCAAGAAGATAAAATTAATTACTGTGTTAGCATGGCTTTGAATGTCTAAATAATGAGTAGAGTCAAAAAGTGCTAAAGTAGAGCATATCAGACTATGAGAGTTAGCCAAGTCCTTCAAGGCCTGGCTAGCTGTGAATATAAAGAGACAGATGGGTCTCATTCAGTATATTTCATATTAAAGTCCTCTCCCATATACAACAAGTTGGAGATGTTCAGAGCTTTATCTGATAAGAAGATCACAGCAGTATAAATGTTGTCAGAGTAGATATTTATAAGAAATTAACACCTTTCTCTTTTGAAGAAAGATAGATAATGAATGTTTCTGTGGTTGACTATATCTCTTCTGAGAGCAAAATGAAGTCTGGATATTCTAGAGTGAATAAAACACATAACTCTAGGCATCTATTCAGAGTTTTATAGAAATCAGACTACCTGGATCCAATCTGGATAAATGAGAGTACCAACAACTTTGTCTCTTTTAGAAGTTGTAGTAGATGATACATCATGAATAAAATTCTAGAGAGGTTTCTAAATGAATAGGATATCATACAAGTTCTTTTGTATTTCAAGAAGGCTGCCTACCAGTGTATAGTCCTCATAAACATTCTGCAAATAAATATGAAGTAGATTAATTGTATGAGACATACTTATTGACTATCTTTACTGGGGCCAGTTATAGTACTATAGTTGGCTTGTTCAGAGTATACCTCAATAATCTTGTTAACATGTCATTCTTTGTTAAAGTGATGGTGCTAGAATAGATACTTGTTGTCACTAGTAGTATGGTCCCTTTTGTATTGGAATTGCAACACCAAGCTAAGAGTCTATGGTTTTCTACTTTGTGTAAATCACTGCATTTTTGACATTGAGTGCCTTAAGTATAACAAATATATATAGAGTGTTCTTAACACCAGTAATTATAGCACTGAGCAGCTCCAGAATACATAGCAGTCTCTCAAACTATGATATTATATTGCCCAAAGTTAAACAATTAATAAAAGTCTTACTCTTAGAACCTCTCTGAAAGTTCCTGATGTTGATCTAGATCACTGATATATCAAAGCTGGAAGATGCTTTCATAATATGAAGCAGAAATGTTAATGTGACATCTGCAAAGAAAAAAGAGCTAGAAAGAGCTGCTACTACCTAGATAGGAGTAATTAGCAAAGAAGTGTTAGAGTTCCAGTAGAGAACACCTAAAACCTTTAGAAAATATTTAGATTCAAGTAAGCAAGGCTTCATCTCAGTAGTCTCACTAAGACCAGCAGTTTTCTTCAACTACTGCTTAATCACTTCTAGCTCTGCTGCTAATGTAATAGAGTTGATAGATATGAACACACCATCTTATATCTTGTGAATTGACTCTGTTAGGACAACTAAGCAATGACTATGGTAATTCAGTAGAGATTATGATTTCAGAAAAACCCAAGTGTATATTGCAAAGACTATTAATCAAGTCCAACTACCTTTAGAAAAATTTAAAAAAAATAGAATAAGGTTTTTTGAAGAGAAGCACAGTTTTGAATACTCTATTGTTTATTGTAATTCAGCAGAATAATACTGAGCTAACTATAAGAATGATAGTATATAGATAATCAGGAATCTTAAATAGAAGTATCTATGACATTATCTAACAAAATGAAATATATCTGGTAATAGCTGGAAAAAGCTGATCTAAGTTTGAGCTAAGGGTCAAAAAGTACATTATTATACAGTGGGGTTTAGCTAAGGGTGAAAAAGCTCATAAGAAAGCCCATAGAGCTTAGTATTAGAGAACCTTGTCTGGATAAATAATCTAAAGAGTCCAAAAAGATCATCCAAAAAGTCAGATCCCCTTACAAACTCTATCCTGAGTTTAGAGTGAGCCCTCAACTACCAAAGCAGCATTGGCAACAATGGTCTTTGTAGTAAAAGAATTAAGTGAAATTAGAACCTGCCACCTGGTAGGCCTATGAATTGTTACTTTGAGTATCCTTAAGATACTAGGATAACTGACACTTTCTTGAGAAGTATCTGTACTACCTAAGCTGGCCTAATACATAGAAATAATTGTAGCTTGAGAGAGATTATAAAACACTCTCTTAAGCTATAAAAAATACAAGAAGTCCTTATAAAATAATGTAGAAACAAATCTTGGAGCTTGTTGAGTAATGTCAGCTTTTGCAGTCTGTATCAGATACCTATCTGAATGTATCCAATTCATCTGATTACATTATGAGTAACATTTTCCTAATATCTGATTTGTTCAGAACATCTATAAAAAAGAATATATCACAAACTTCATTCAGCTTGTATCTCTACAACAAGTAGACTGATTTTCACAAACTGAGTTGTGCTGGAAAGCCCCAAATAAAAGCTATCTGTACATATATAAGAGAAAAAACAAACAACCAAGATATCAGGTCATCAGTAACTGTAAAATCTTCATTTGCTAATATCTTATAAAGAGCTGGATGGATTTGCATAATCAAACTTGCATTGGAAAGTGCTCATCAAACTGTTCCTGATAATATATGATATATCTCATAGTAATAAGTATTGATAGAGATACAAGCATATAAATATAGTGACATAATTAGTTACCTTCTCAAATTAGCCTGATATCTGCTATGTGTAATAGAAACAGCTTGCACACAGATTATCACTTTTTTGTATATATATCTCTATGTCTGAGAATTAGACCTCAGACTTAACAACATCAATCTTTATCCTTTATTATCTGTATTGATCTTAATCATTATTGTCATCATTATTGAGCTTCTGAATCACTCCTTAACCTCTGAGAGTGCACCCAATGTTCAGATATCACAAACAAGTGAGTAATTTATTTTGTGATAGATATTAACTTTAGCTGACTATCAGGCTAGCTATTATAGAGTAAATACTAGCCCTAAGTACATAAGTAAATTAAATTAGTAATTAAGCAGATCTCTAAGTAGATGTTTTAGTAGTAAAATACTAAATATTAGAGTAGACTTCAATTATTTTCAATTTCTTTCTCATTTTCTTTCCTTTTATTTTTATTTTGAAACTTAGAACTAGGGTTAGTGTGATGTCATATGTCACCATCACAGTTACAGGATCATGTAACAAAAAGAAAAAATATAAAAAGATCTAGAATAAATAATATACAATATGATAACAGTATATTGACCTTATGGCAAATACATATACTTTAGGGTAGGACAGTGTAGTGTGCACACAGACCATGATCTGTGGTATATAAGATAGATTAGTTTGTACTTAAAACCCTACTGAGTTCTCTTGTATCAATCCTAATACAAGATTCTTTTTATTGATCTCCTTTAAGGTCTTTGAGTTATAACATTACTGTTAGAAGTACAGTATGAAGTATATATATAGTACTAGCCAGATATCAAAACTAAGCTTGACATTGCACACTTTTAGTATAACTAGTTTAATGACTAATCTATTCCTAACACTAAAAAAAATTAGATTGGATAGAATAAAACTCTATATAAAAGTCTGAGTATTTTGTGAAGTTTGAGAGAGGATAAATAGACAATAAAAATAAGCACAAATAACCATGAAGTTTGATGTAAATAAATCCAAATAACTGCAGTTTTTTTAATAAAAATAAGTTCATTATAAGAAACCAAAATACTAGCAGGATTTTGATATAAATAAGGCCAAATAACTATGATGCCAAAATAACTATATTGAAGACAGACATGGCTTGAAGTTTGGGCTGTAACATGAAGATCAGAAAGAAATAAAATTAAACAAGAAAAGAAAAGAAGCTGAAAAATAAAAGAAAGAAGATAATGTTGAGCACAAAAGATCTAGTGTTCAAGGAAAGACTGTCAAAGAAGTTAGTAGATTTATATGCTAACCTATATATTATTAATAAGATAGTATCTATCAATGTAATCAAACTAAGACTGCTGACTTTGATAAGAACTTATCTAGTTGTAAATATTAGTTAAGTAGTAATGTATAAAAGAAACAATATAGTATAGATACATTTCTGTATCCTTATGCTTTACCAATTGATCATCTCCTTCACTCTTACTCAAGTCTTTGCCTAAGTTGCAATCTGAGCCAAGCTTAAAATCATAACAATTCTGTTCTTAGGTTTTCCTAAAGGTGGATAGTACTTAGTTGTTTTTTTTTTAAATCACCAATTTATTACATGGAGTATGAGAGCAGACCGTGGTAACTACTTCATAACTACGTACATTCAAATAGACACAACATAAAAAGAGAAATAAAAGGATAGAAAAGAAAGCAGAAAAGAAAAGAAACAGAAAAAGAAAATATAAATAAAAGAGGAGTAAAATTCAAAACAATAGAGTAGTACAATAAGTAACACAAGAGACAAGTGATTAAGTAAACAAAAAAGCACTTGGGTTAAATTGAAGAAAGAGAACAAAATGGGCTAAAGTATCTCTTCTCAGATTCTAATAATTATTAAACCTATGACATTCATAAAGAATGTGACATCTTGTTTTGATAGAGTAAAAACCACAAAGGCAGTCAAATCTTTCTCTAGAAAAGAACTTTAACCAAAATTCTCCTATAGGAGTGTGATTGGTGATGGCTCTTGAGGCTCAAGTGCATAGTGAATTTGAGTAGCCAAATTGAGAAAGCCATAGGCTGTGTAATGACCTTAAGCTTGAGCTCAGGTTGCAACTAAGGCAAAAACTTGAGGAAGATTAAGGGAATAGTATAAGTGGTAAAGCGTAAGGATACAGGAGTGTATCTATGCTATATATACTACTAGTTGTAGGAACCATAAGGTGTACATGAGGTATAATACATGAGGATATAGTGAGGAGAAAATGAGGATCAGGCTAGGTTGTGGCACTTACTACATGAGATGCTGACTGAGACTACTTCGGCGCAGCCAATTGTTGTCATCATACCCTTTGCCCATGTCCATGTTGTCTCCAGGAGGCATTGATTGTAATAGGCTACCTTTGGAACTTAATAGTTCAATAGAATTTAAATCATCATTTAAAAGATCAAAGAAATTTCTCCTTTTAGAGTTGGACACTTGAAAGGTCATCTTCTACTATGAAAGGATAAAATTTCACTCAGATTTTTTGCAGAAGTCCCAGGAAGATCTGCATGAGAACAATAGGATAGATATCATATTTTTGATTTCTTTGTTAACTATATAATGAAGGGGCTATTGTTGTTTGCTAGGATAGTTCCAAAATTTGATATAGTTGTGAGAATCTTTGGAAAAGAATTCTCTAAGTTCTATGGAAATTGCAGCTGAGTAGATTTGATATGGGTGAGCAAAAGAGTCAAAGATCTTTCTTACAATGTGAAGAGAGCCAGTAATGACAACTATATAGTTGGTGTTGGAGTTGGCAACTGCTTGATTGATACTGCATTGGATAGTGAAAAGCTTGGCCTCTGCTGTTGTCATGTTGATAGCTCTATATAAAGTTTTGACGATATGTTTGTTAAAGGAATAGATGTGTGAGATAGAAGTAGTGACTTGATTCTTGATACTAGCATCTAACATAATGATAGTGGAGAAGGGATCAGATAATGCCCTAAATGCAATTTCGTTCAAATTCTTTATGTGCTTTTTGATATTAGAAAAACAAGAATAAAAAGAAAAACAATCTGGAAAAATATCAACAAGACGATTTTCTAGTTTAAATTCTTCATTGAAAAAAGAAAAAGAGAGGAAATTTTTGTTACACTTATTATTCACATCAATAAGTAGCAATTTCAACTTAATTCTCTGTTTGGCCATGAGGCATTTGATAGATGCATTATGACAGTTCTGTTCTTGCAATCTGTAAGAATTGAGAGTGCTATGAGTAATGTGGTTAGATGGAAGAGAAGACTGTTATAATAAGAATCTTCCATATAGTTTCTTAAGATGGAGGTGAATAGGAACAAGTCCAGCAATAGCTTTGACTCCAAGGATGGGTAATATATGGAAAGCACCTGTAATCCAAAGTGTGGCTCTTTGTTATATTTTCCTTAAGATGTTGAAATAGTAGTAGGTGGGAGCTTTGTTGTAGTATCACAATGGAAACCCATATAGAGCAATAGGTAATGTACAGCATCTATAGAGTCTTCTTTTTTGAAGTGGGTTAATGCCTCTTGTTAAACTGCCAAGCAATTTCATACATTTGATAGTAGAAATCACTTTGTTGGAGTAGAAATCAATGTAACTTCTAAAAGTGAGTTTGCAATCAAAAATAAAGCCCAAGTATCTCCAAGTTTCTTTAGGGAGAAGGGAAGGGCCACCAATAGAAGATAGATTGAGCAGAGAAGGATTGAATGTACCATGAGATTTAGAAAAGTGAAAAACATCAGTTTTTCCATGTTTTATAATAAGTCCATATTTTAAAAGGAAAGATGAAATGATACTATAGCTATAAAAAAGGTTTGCATTTGGATGCAAGATGGACTTGTTTTGAGAAATGAACAGTCCATTGTTTACAAAAGAAAGGATTGAAATGGGAATTTTTAAGATTTTTAGATGTTTTTCTAAAGAATAAAAAACAGGAAAAAGATAAAGAGTAGAAAGAATTGGTGAAAGAGCAGATTCCTGACCAACACCAATGTTAATATTAAATGACAGAGAAATAAAATTATTCCAGCAATACTTGGTTTTTCTTCCTACTAGGTAATTCTTGAAGAAATTGAATATTTTTTGATTGAGACCTGCCTTGTCAAGGATGAGGGGGAGAAGTTGGTGGTTCAAGAAAGGGAAAAATTAAGTGATGTCAAATGCCAAAGTGCTCATGATAAGATTTTTAATCCATCCTAAATGAATGATGTGGGTAAGAACAATGCCAGTGTTCATGGTAGACTTTTGTTTAAGACCTCCTAGTTGACTATGGTAAAAGAAATTATTAGAGATTGTGTGGAATTGAAGGCATTCTCCAAGTGTTTTCCAATTGTGTTAAGAAGAACAATAGGTCAATATGATTTAGGAGAATTGAATATGGACTTGTTAGGTTTGAGAATTATAACCGTTGTTGAAATTTTGAAATGGGACAGCCAATATCCCAAATCTATACAAGTGTTAGTGATATCTAAAAATTTGAAGATACATTCTTTGTTTCTTATGATAGACTTGATGTGACTCCAGATTAATTTGTTGGGACCTGGGGCAGACAAATTATTGCACTTCTCAATTGCATTGATTAGTTCTTGCTTGGAAAACAAATCCCAACTTTTCATAGATTTGCTGGAGTTATTGTCTAGAACATGAAGGTCAACTTCTCTTGTTAAAGAAGTTGTGTAAAGTGTTCCATAAGTCTTCAAGCTCTATACATGGACAGCCTTCATACTGGATGGCTTTGATTGCAGGGAGTTTGCATTTCTTGACCCAGTTCATGAGTTTCCATAGACTGCTTTTCTTGTTTGCAATTTCTTCAATTTTGTCATTAAAGAAAGAACACTTTGATTTCTTAACTGAGCTTTTGAAGTTACATCAGTTTTCAAGACTTTGAGAAAGATGATATTTTTTGAGTGAGAGACAATAGTCTTCATTCCACCATGCCTTAGAGTATCTTGTGATATTTACCAGTTTGGAATTTTTATGCCAGGATTCTTTGATCTTGAAAGAAAGAAGTTGAACCACCTCTTCTAGAGTTTCAGTGTCTTGAATAGAGGATGTATTCAAGCTTTTAATGATTTGGATGATGTTTTTGATGAATTGTTCTTCTTCATTGCTTCCCTTTGCTAGCAATCATTATGTATGTGATATTCTTTCTTTACAAATGTATATGTCAATGGTAATCAGGGCATGATCTGATGAAAGTCTCCAATCTGGGTGAATACAATGGCAGTTGAATTCTGGAAAAGAGGGATGAAGAAATACTAAATCTAAAACTGAGTTAGTATTATAATCATTGTCAGGAAACCTAGTAGGAGAGTTTTCAAGAGGTTTAGAAATGTCTAAGAAAGATGAGTCTGCAACGTCAAAAAGAGAATCGCTATGACTAGAGTGAAAAGGAAAATTGAAATTCCAAATACTATCTCTGATATTAAAGTCACCTGTCATAATAATGACATTGTGAATGTTGGACTCAGTATCCTTTAGATACTTTAAGACCAACTAAGAAAAGTCAGAATAAATGTTAATCATGAAATAAATAGATCTCTGATTAGAAAAAGAAATACAAGAGATATCTCTATGATTTAAGATGTCATTTCACAGGAAAAAATGTAAATGCAAAACACAGATATTGATATATATCAGGACTTTTGGAAAGTCAGACTGATTGGTAGGAGTTCTAGTGAAAGTAAGCCAGTTAGGATAGTGAGGAACACCAACAAGAAGTTCTCCCTCACAATTATTAGGGCTAGGGATAGAGTGAATAGTTGACCAAGAAGATTCTTGAATGAATATGATATTGTATAAAAACTGGATCTCTAGAATTGTATCGATGATTAACTTGTTTTTCCAAACATTTTGAGAGAAAAATTTCAAAACCTCATAATTCATTGTTTAGTATCATTCACAACTGAATGAATCGATTTGGACCTGTTTTCACAGATCTCATAATATTTCTTGATATACTATTCATGATTAAACCTATATTTTTAGAACGAACACAGGTTGAAGTCCACATGGTGATCTCTATGATAATTGGAACACTTGAATGAATGTAGATATAGTTCACCTTTTTTTATCTCAAGGCAAGGAGAGTTTGTTTTCTTATTTGCTTTATAGCACCACCTAAATTGGTAATGATTTTCTATCTTGTGAGGGCTATTGCACTTGATATACTTAGAGCCTTGGATTCAATAGGATATTGTTACATGTTCCCATCACCAACAATTTTTGCATTAAGGAATATCAGAGTTCATGTTGGCTTCTCAAATGGTGGCAATAAACTTCTCTATATTAAAACACTTGTTAATAAGACCTTTGGCCTTACTTCCACTCTAAACATCCCAAATATCAATCCAGACAATCAATATGTCAGACTTTGGTGACACCTTGATAACTTGTAGTTTTGAGATGAGGACAATGTTGTCAAAATTTTGGTTTTGTTTGATGATGCTTTCCACATCAGTAGATATAAAACATTTGTTAGAGTTGTCATGAGGGAAATAGGGTATGCCTATGATCTTTAAGTATGACTTGGATTGAAGAAGGTAAGGAATGTCCTAGTACTTAGTTGTTAGTTACTATAATATAACTTAGGTTTTCCCAAAGATTATAAAATCTACAAAATCCTGTGAAACAAGTCCACTAGAGGTATGTCATTACCAATACCAGAAGTGAGTGTTAGTTTTGGTTGATTTTCAAGATGAGAGTTTACAGTGTAACTACTGGCTTATATACTAAGTACTTTATATCAAGAACAAAAAGTGTAGACTTTGTTTTTTCTCATTTTCTCTCTTATTTTATTTTCTTTTTGATTTATTTTTGTATTTTTATATTTATAGAACTTAGGGCTAGGGTTAGTCATGTGACACAAGAAGAAAGGCATAAAAGGTACTAGAAGGATGATGTCATACAATATACACAATGCATGTTGGCCTTGAGGTATACACATGGCTGTTTAAGGTAGGCTAGGAGTACATAGCATGGACCATGTGCCTTTAGTATAAAGGTAGATGATCCTGTAAAGAGTTCTCTATCAAGTTTTCTTGTGTTAACCCAATACAAGGTTCTACTCATTGACTCCCTCTAAGGTCTTTGAGTCATAAGGAATGGAGACTGTATGGAGATTGTAAGCAAGTTACCCTAGATTTAGATGGTCCTCAGATATAGGAGAAGAGATCCATAAAGTTGTTTAGTGAGTGTGGATGACTGTGAAAAGTCTGCTGTTTGAATGAGAGCATTAAATAACCAAACATTTTCCGACTGCGAGTCTCGAACACACCAAGCTCTACGTGAAATCAATTTAGATACTTGAAGAACTGGAACGCAGAAGGATTGATGTATCAGCGTTAATTTTTGAAGAAACGATTTCGGAAATACTTTGTGCTATACACTTTGTAAATCACTAGGCATTGGAGTCACAACATGATCCGAGCACCAGAAATCTAATGCTACTTTTGTAAATAGGTGTTGGCTGTCTGGTCTCTAACACCTTTCAGAAATTGAATCAGATCGGTACCCCCAGTACCTTTCAACTCCTGCACCTCATCGTTGGTATGGAAAGCCTCTGTCATATATTTCTCCTGTGCTTCTCGTCTACCAGCAGATGAAATCCTCCCAGCACGACGTGCAGG
>Ga0157364_1002245_pt1 | contig 17752 bp, 22 predicted proteins | sample AttsexASBM2_FD_111476 | JGI IMG/M metagenome (GOLD analysis project Ga0157364, IMG submission 111476) | Fungus gardens microbial communities from leaf cutter ant in Ribeirão Preto, State of São Paulo, Brazil - Atta sexdens ASBM2 | ecosystem: Host-associated > Fungi > Mycelium > Unclassified ... | reverse complement strand
TTTTGACTCAAATAAAGCGAAATAACCGCGGACTTTTGGTAGAATTAAGTCCATTATAAAGTACCAAACTACCGACGGAGTTTTGGACACAAATAAGACCAAATATCCGCGGGGATTTGATGTTGTATTGAAGTTAAACATGTCTCGGACATGTTTCGGAGTTTGGGATATGACATTGATCTCCGGTGTTCAACAGCAACACACTAATCAGTACTCACTTCCACTCGGACTTTCTCTCCTGAAACTGCGACCACGCAGCAGACAGACAGCGCAGCACATAAGCTGAAGCCAAGGTTGTTCCACAAGTCCGCTCATCTCCGAGTCCATTTGTGGACTTCCACCCCGGTGTGAACTGCGCCTGACAGGACTTGAGTTTGTAACATTAGAACTCGATTTCCTTTCCTAAGACTGTCCAGCACAGGACTCACACACACTTTACTCTCTATTCATCCTTGACCAAAGGACAACACCATCCTTTAGTCAAGAAGAATTGCTAGACTCTAGGCATAAGAGGTATACTAGTTAGGTAGGAGAAGCCTAGCCGTTTGATTACATCAAAGCCCACTGGTGCATCTCAGATGTATTACCTTGTGTGGATGTGTTCTATACCTTCTTCAAAATATCAGCCTTGTGCTACAAGCCCCCTTGTAACTTGTTTATGCAAAGGAACAGCAGTTGTTCTTAAAACACTGTCTAGAGTAGAACAACCTTCTTAGATCAAAATCATTTACAAATTCAATTAGGGCAGTAGCTAGAGGTAGTCAATAGAACATGTAGGCAGGACAAGAAGAGGGCCTTGTTACGACCTTAAGCTAGAGCTCAGGTTGTACTTAGGCAAAGGCTTGAGAAGAGATTAAGGGATAGGATTCAAGTGGTAAAGCGTAAGGATACAGGAGAGTATCTACACTACATATACAATACATGAGGCATATACAATGAAGAGATCATTAGGATAAAGCAAGGTTGTAGTATCTACTACATGAGGCGTTAACTGAGACTACTATGGCACAGCCGATCATGTCGTCATACCCTTTACCCTTTTCTATGCTGCATTCTGAAGGCATCAATCATAATAATACCCCCATTTCAGCGTTCATGTCTCCATGAATCAGATCAAGACTTCCAGCTCTCCTACCACATGTGTAGCCACTATCTTTTTGCTAGGGCCGATGATTATTTGATCCTGGTTATCAATTGCTATGAAGTAGGGTTCATGTGGTGGACCTCCTTGAAACATTTGGATTTGACATCCATTCCTTGCTGTATCGGTATTATGTTTCCGGTTTACAAATGCCATTGCAACTTCTTTCCAGAATAAAGGATCTTGTTCACCTCTGGATTTGAGGGATTGGTAGTGTGGCAGTGGTTTGAATAGTCTTGTTTGTGTCAGACTTTGCACAAACTTCATGTACTTGAGGAGATTCTCAACTTCATCTGTTATAAAACTTGTTTGTGAGGATGAGGATGTTGTTGTAGAGACCTCATATGGTTTTATTAGTATTACTTCATTGTTCTCCACCTTTTCTTTTTCCTTCTTTATTTCTTCATCCACATAAAGCTCTTGGATTTCTTGAATGTTGTTGTCCATGTATCTGTTGTCTCTTCCTTTGTAATGATCTAATTCGTTGGCTAGTATCTTTTGAATTTGGAATGCTCATTTGTCCATGTTGCTTTGAACCAAATATCGAAGATCTTCAGATATCTGCATGATGTTTGTGGTATTGACTGTCCGATTGTTGATACTAGCTGTCAGAATTGTTCCCTTCATCTTTGTAATTGTTGTATTTGTTTCTTCCACCATCTTCTTCATATCTTTCACTATCCTTTAGACATTGATCATCACTTCTATTCCCTTCAATGTCTTGTGGTATAATCCCAACCGATCTTCTCTCTCCTTCTTCATTTTCTGTACTTGATCCATGTTGTTTAATTTTCTTGAGATGTAAGGGTTGGGGGAAGCAGGAGCCGTTGCATAGTTATTGTTGTTGGAATGTTGAGAAAACATGTTTGTTGTAGGCTTGCTGTAGTAGTTTGAGTGACTGCTTTGCTGTTGACATAAGATTTTACTCTCCCTCTTTATAGGTTTTGACTCGAACATCTTGTCTAGTAGTCTTCTATTGCCTTCCTTGCATGAGGCAACTCCGTTTCAGCTATTCATTGGTCATGTTCATCTCCATAACTCTTCCAATGCACCAGGTATTGTGTTCCCCTTCCATGTTTCCTATGCTTCCTGACTTCTTCTACCTCATATTCCTCTTCTTCATTAATAATCATTGGCGGAGGTGCTGGTTCTTTGTGTTGTCCTTTGAACTTCAGCTCCACATATTGTGTCAGCAAGTCCTCATTAAAGACATTATGAATCATCTATCTTTCTGGAAGCTCTAGTTGAAATGCTCCTGAGCTAATGTCCTTTGAAATCCTAAAAGGCCCATATCTTTTATTATCTAGCTTCTTTGAGGATCGATTTGAATGAATGTTCTTGTTTTCCAGCCATATGTTGTCACTGACCTTCAATCCTTGAGGATTCCTTCTTCTCTTGTCTTCACAAATCACCAACAACAACAACTATACAACTGCACCTGCTTTCCCAACTTTTCATCATTTTTTGTGCTTTTTCTATGGCCTTAGTCACCTGTTCCCAACTTCTTTGTAATCTGATAAGGAATTTCTCTACTCATAGAATCTCAATTTGAACCATAAGGTCTTCTTTCCAAGGATGCCTTCCAAAGTTTAATTCGAATGGAGTCTTTCCCATTGCTGCATGTTTTTTGTCATTATACTGGAATTCTGCAGCAGCCAGCCAATCTGTCTAGTTGTCCTGTTGATAATTCACATAGTGTTGCAGGAACGTTCCTATCTCCTGGTTGATCCTTTCTGTTTAACCATCTGTTTGAGGATGGTAAGCCGTTGATAGTTGTCTCTTTGTCTCCAATGCTTTCGTGAATTCTTCTATGAATTTTAATGCGAATTGTGGTCCTCTGTCGCTTAGAATCTTCTTAGGTACTCCATGTAACTTCCAGATGTCATCCCTATAGATCTTCACTATTCCTTCTGATGAGATATTTGTTGTTGTTGCCCTCAGACGAATTATTTTCGTAAATTGGTCGACGATGACCACTATAGCGTCCATTCTGTTCGACTTTGGTAAAGATCCAATGATATCTATGCTGATCTCTTGCCATGGTTCTTGAGGTATTTCCAATGGGTATAGTTCTCTTGCCTTCTTTTGGTGTTGAACTTTATTCTGTTGGCATTTGAAACATCCCTGTACATATTTCTTGATGTTCTTTTTTAGTTCTGGCCACCAGTAAGTCCTTTTGAGAAGTTCCAGCATCCTGTGTTGTCCTAGATGTTCTACATCCACTGAGTCATGGTTTTCCTTTAAAGTTTCTTCTTGTATCTTCTTGTTATTCGGAACATATATCCTTCCTTCCATGTAAACCACTCCGTCTTCCTCCCAAGTTAGACCATCTTCTTTCTTCAATGCTTGAATTACTTCCTTCTCTCTTGTGGCGTTTTTCCTAATCTCCTTGAGTATATTGCTTTCTTTTACCATCGTCTTCCTTTTTATCATTGTAATCTCTGCTGTTGTCCTTCGTTGCCATAATTCTTCCTTCAGGAGTTGAACATCCTTGTTGTCCTCTTTGGTATTCACTTGTTCTTTCCTTGAAAGAAAGTTTGCTTTTGTATTCGTCTTTCCCGGTATATATATTTCAGTGTAAAGTCATAGTCCTGTAACTTTAAATACCACTGAGCTTGTCGTCCATTTAACTTGTGAGGTTCTTGGAAGTATCTTAAGTTTTTGTGGTCTGTTCAGATTTTGAAAGGTTTCATTGTGTCCAACAGGTATTATCTCCACTTAGATAGAGCCTCTACTATTGCTAGCAGCTCCTTGTTGTAAATCTCATAGTTTCTTTCTGATGGTTGCATTGTCCTTAATAGAAATGCTATCGGTTTCCATTTTCCATCTTATTCTTGGGATAGTACTCCCCCTATAGCATGTCCTGATGCGTGTGTCCATTTCCACCCTGAATTTTCCCTCTCTTCTTGGTAAAGAAAGGACTGGTTGACTCGTTATCTTTTCCTTGAGTTCTTCAAACACCTTTTGATGTTATTTCTCCCATTTCCATTCCTTCTTGCCCTTTAACTCGTTCAATGGCTTTGCTGTGTAACTGAAGTTGTGAATGAATTGTTGGTAGAAATTGGCAAATCTAAGGAAACTCTCGACATCTTTGACTCTTGTTGGTGTTTTCCATTCTTTCACTGCCTTTATCTTCTCTTGTTCCATCTTGACTTGTCCCTTTCCCACTATTACTCCTAGGATAGGAATTTCCTCCATATTGAAGTTGCATTTTGATCGTTTGAAACACAGATTGTGTTTTTCTGCTATCTTCAGGAACCTGATCGTCCTTTCTTCCAGTTCTTCCATTGTCCTTGCTAGTATCACAAAATTGTCCATGTAATTTGCCAATACACCTTTGTAAAGTAATTCCTGGAAAATACTGTTCATCATTCTTTGGAATGTCCCTGGCAAGTTGCATAATCCAAAGTACATAACTTGAGGTTTGAATAGTCCTTTGTTGGTCAAAAAAACGGCTTTCCATTTGTCCCCTTCCTTGATTTGTACATTGTTATATCCCCAGATTAGGTCCAATTTGTTAAAATATCTTGCTTCTTTGAGTTTGTCAATTACCTCTCTGATCAGAGGCAATGGCATCTTGTCCTTCATTGTGACCTAATTGAGTTTCCTGTAGTCCTGAACTAGCCATAATGAACCGTCTTTCTTCAGAATATAAAAGCAGAGTGCCACATATCTTGACTTTGATTCTATAATTAATCCTGCTTTGTGCTGTGGCAACCACTAGACACAATGTCCAATGATCTCACTAACAAGTAAACCTCAAAGAAGAAGTATAATGTGGGAATTCACAAAAGAACTCGACAAGGAGCCTCTTCTTAATTAGAGTCCTATTTATACAAAAGGTTCATGGTCCGTGCTACTAATAAATAACCCTGCCCTTATGTCCATGCTTTATCCTCATTCCTGCCTCATGTTCTACTCAAGGCCACCATGTGTACTCTAGGTGCCCTGACATCATCTTCCAGACCCTTCCATCAAGTTCTAGGCTTATGACATCACATCATGTGACCTGTTATGTGACTTCCTTGTCATGTGCCTTCTTCATCGTCCTAAAAGAAAAAAGAAAAGAAAAAAGAAAAATAAAATCAAAAGAAAAATAGATAAAAGAAAAATAAAATGTTAGGTCCAAAGTGTTCCATAACACTTTGAGTTGTTCGTCCAACCATTGGTTTAAAGTCTCTTCTTCTTTCAATGTCATTGCATAGGCTTTGGCGTTTAACTCCTTTTGTGCTTCTTCCATTAGATTTATTTCATAGTCTCATTCACGTCTTTCTGGTAGCTTTTTGAATTTCTTTTTGTTGAATAGATGTGTGAAAGTCAAATATAATCTGGTAGGTCTTCTGGGTTTGTCCTGTCCGGTTCTTTGCCAATTTCACCATTGTCCTGTTCCATATTATCTGTGGCCTTTGTTCTCCTAGTTTTGAACCTAATATCCTCATGTTTCATTGTGCATTGTCCTGGATATCTTGTAAACCTGATTGTGCCATTTTTCCAATTGACTTCTGGGTTGTGTTTGATGAGCCACTCATGACCCAAAAACATGTCCATTCTATCTAAGTCCATTACAGTTGCTTTTAGCTGTTCCTTGTAGCTGTTGATTTCAATTTCCAGAGGTGCCACCCTAGTCACCTCTCTATTCTTTGTTCCATCTGTATTGAAAACTTCAAATGAGAAGTTTATTAGCTTTGTTTGAATTCTTTTGTCCTTGATCAGTTATTCGTCAATTCCTGTGTGTGTACACCTGGAATCCACTAGTGCCTTGACTTTTAGTTTCTTGCCATTCTTTGTCTTCACGTCTACTTGTATGTTCAATTTCCATTTACCCTTGCTGCTTCAGTGATTTGGAATAATGTATTTGTTCTGGGAATTTACATGGGAGATCTCTTGTACTGTGCCTACTTAAGATCTTTGCCAAAACCCTCCTCTTTCTTCTTGTCTTCATTGTCTGATCCTTCCTGGACCTTTCTCTTCTTCATCGTTTGCTTTCCTTTGCAGTCTCTAGCAATATATCCTTCCTTGTCACATTTGAAACATGTCCTGGTCTCTTGTTCTTTTTTCTTCACTTGGCATTCCTTTGCTATGTGTCTGTATTTGTTGCAGTTGAAGCACTTAGGCTTTCCATCTTTGAAGTTGTCATTGGACTTTCCAATGTCCATGGGCTGACCTCACCTTCCATATGTCATTCCGGTACCTGTCTTGTAATTGTGGCATCCCTCTGTGAACTCATATCCTTGTCTGACTGACGTTATCGCTACTTTCCACTCCTTGAGTGACTCTGGCATGGCTATTGGTGGGTATCCCAATATCGTCTTGATAATATCTTGTCATACGTTCTTCTTTAATAGAAAGATGGCATGTAGCTCATCTGTGTCCACCTTTATGGCTAATGCATTGAACTCAATCATGAAGTCCGCTATGTTTTTCTTTTCTTGCTTGAAAGTCTCTATCTTCCATTCAGCATCTGCTGCCTTCATCTTGTTACTGAACGTGATCTTGATTTCTCGAACAAAATCTTCCCAATCCTGGGTTCCTGTTTCTTCGTCTAGCTCATCAAGCTTTCTCTGTGCATAAATTCCCACTACACCTTCTCTGAGGTGAGCTAGGATTGTTATAATCCTATTGTTGGTCTCCATGACCCTATTACTCTTGAGGAACAGTCTCATCTCTTTCCACCAGTCTTCGAATTTTGTTTAGTCTCCGTCGAACTATCCTGGGTCTGGTACCATGTTCTTTGGCATTCCTGCCTGTACGTTCTTGCTGTTTGCTACAGCTACTGGTGCTAGTGCTACTGATATTTCTTCTGTGGTTGTTTGTTTGTACTTACTTGAGGCTTCTTCTGTAATCTGCAAGGATCCTAGTCATTTTGACAATACCTTGATATTGTTTGTCCTTCTGGAACTCGTTTTGGTTCCTCTTCATAGTTTATACTACACATGTTTTGTTTTTGTCAGGTAACTCTATTTAGTATTGTCCGTATGCACCTCTCTTGCAAGGTGAGCTCATTAACACTTTACCAAATGTTACGACCTTAAGCTAGAGCTCAGGTTGTACTTAGGCAAAGACTTGAGAAGAGATTAAGGGATAGGATTCAAGTAGTAAAGCATAAGGATACAGGAGAGTATCTACGCTATATATACTAAGTAGAAAAGAGTAAAACGAGGAAACCATATACAGTATATGAGGCATATACAATGAAGAGATCATTAGGATAAAGCAAGGTTGTAGCATCTACTACATGAGGTGTTGACTGAGACTACTATTGTCAAGTTCACAAATGGTGAACTTAGTTTTTTTCTATTTTATTTTTCATTTTCTTTTCGTTTTATTTTCTTATTTTTCTATTTTTAGAACAGCTAGGGTTAGGGTTAGAAGTGATAAGTCACACTGTCACATCAGTCACAATCTGATGGTGTGGTCAAAATCTTAGTCATGAGACTTGGAAGAACAAAGTAGAAGGTTTTAGAACAAATGACATCATATAACATGGATACCACATGTTGACCTTATGTTCTACATATGGTCATTTAGGGTAGGGTGCATAGTAGTGAGCATGAACCATTGGTAGTAGTATCAAAGGTAGACTAGTTTGTAAAGGGATCTCTATCGAGTTCTCTTGTGTTGCTCATATACAAGAGTTGTTCTTTTGTCCAACCCTAAGGACCTAAGTTCATAACACCTAAGGATTTAAGTTCATAACATTAGAACTCAATACCTATTCCTGGAACCGCTTAACACTAGCCTTTTCTACACTTACTCTCTCATCATTCTCAACCGAAGGGCAACACTGCCTTTTAGTCAAGAAGAGCAGCCGGACCCTAGGCTCAAGGGGTGTACCAACTAGGAGGGCAAATCTTAGTCGTTTATCTGTATCAAAGTCTACTGGTACACAATAGACATACTACCCTTTTGTGGACATGTTCTTTACATTCTTCAATTATCAGCCTTGTGCTACAGACTTCTTTGTAGTCTGTCTACGCAGAGGAATGGCAGCTTGTTCTTAAAACAACTGTCTAGAGTAGAATGGTCTTCTTAGCCCAAAATTGCATACACTTTCCTTAGAGCAGTAGTCGGTAGACTAAGTAGTCAGTAAACAGTGTAGACAGGACAAGAAGAGGGCCTGTTATCACCTACTGAGAATCTGTCTTTATCAGGATACGAATCAGAGAGCAAGACTAGCATAGGTTCCGCACTCCCACTATACACTTCCTCACCACCATCACCACCACCACCATTGTCCTCACCATCACCCATTGACTCTCCTCCCTCTTACAACAACATGAGTCAAATCAACCTACATGAAATTATCTGACAGCAGCAAGAACAATTGGCAGTGATGCAGGCACAGATACAGGCCCTGCTAGCAGGAGGAGCTGGAGAAGGGGAAAGAGTAGTTAGAAAAGCAGGGAGAGGAGGAGGAGCAGAGGTAGCGAAACCTCAAATCTTTGATGGCACATCGTCAAGGGTTGCTCGATTTATTATGGTGTGCAAACTATACATCAAAATGAAGATGAGAGAAGAGCCAGTAGAAGGGCAGGTACAATAGATCCTGTCATATATGCAAGGAGGAGCAGCAGATGTGTGGAAGGAAAACATGATGGAGGAATTGGAGACAGGAAAAATTGAATATGAGATAGCAGAAGAATTTCTGATGAGTTTGAAGAAGGAATTTGGTGGAGGAGAAGAGGAGTCTGTAAAGGCGGCAGAATTAAGAAAATTGGAGCAAGGGGGGAAAACAATGACTTTTAGTGTGGCAGAGGAGGCAAGTGCCTTCTCAGCAGGCAACAACAGGGCCTGCTCCAATGAAAGGGGTAGAGAGAATGAACACAGTGGTGGTAAGGGGATTAGGATTGAGGATGGGGGCTTTTCCAAGAAGGGACCCCTATGCTATGGAAGTGGATCATGAAAGGAACTGTTATGCTTGCAGGGATTTTGGGTATATGGCCCATCATTGTAGGAATTGGGGACAGAGAGGAAGATTGGCAGAGAATAGGAGATTGGAATATGGAGGAGGAAGAATCGAGGGAATTCATGAACAATTAGACAATTTAAAAGGGGTGGAGAATCTAGAGTTCCTCGACTAGATTCTTATAACAGATTTAATGTATTAGCTATGCAAATAGATGCTGGTATATCAGAATCAAAGGGAATTGAGAAGAAGATAGAAAAAAGAAAAGTGTAGGAAAAAACTTTAAGGGAAGTAACAGTGAAGATTGGATTAGAGAGGATAGATACTCAGGAAGGAATTATAGTGAAGGCATTATTGGACAATGGGGTGACTGGGCTAGTCATGAGCTCAGAGTTTGCCAAAAAACAGGGATTTAAGATGAAGAGGCTAGAAAGGCCAATAAATGTGAGAAATGTAGATGGGTCATTCAACAAGGAAGGACTAATAGAAAATATGGTAGAGGTAAATATTTATTATCAGGGACATAGGGAGAAGACAGAGATCGATGTGATTGGTAGACAGAAGTGGAAAGTAATCTTAGGGATGCCATGGCTAGCTCGCCACAACCCTGAGATTGATTGGAAAACAGGAGAAGTAAAGATGACAAGGTGTCTGGAAGAATGTGAAAAGCAGTGGAGGCCAGTACAAGGGAAATTGGGGCAGGAAAAGCAGAAGGAAGAAGAAGCGAAAGAAGAAGCTGGGAAGAAGAGAGAAGAAAAAGAGAAGACAAAATAGTAGAAAAAGGGAAAGATGATGGAAGTAAAGAAGGTTGTGGAAGAATGGGACATATGGGATAAAGGAGAAGAAGTGGCAAAGTCGGAGGCAGAGGCAAAGAAAATGGTACCAGAAAAATATCATCAGTAGATTAAGGTGTTTGGGAAGAAATAGTCAGAGAGGATTCTGACAAGGAAGGTGTGGGATTACGCAATAGATGTAAAAGAGGGGTTTGTTCCAAGAAAGGGAAAGGTGTATCCATTGTCGAGAGAAGAGAGGGAAGAAGTAAGAGAGTTTATTAAAGAGTAGTTGAGAAAAGGATATATCCGACTGTTGAAACCCCCATAGACGGCACTGGTATTCTTTGTGGGAAAAAAGAATAGAAAAAAGAGAATGGTCCAGGATTATAGATACCTAAATGAATGGACGATCAAAAACAACTATCCTCTTTCCTTGATATCGAATGTGTTGGAAAATATTGGTATGAAAAAAGTGTTTACAAAGATGGACTTGAGGTGGGGCTATAATAATGTGAGAATCAAGGAGGAGGATGAATGGAAAGCGGCATTTACAATAACGGAGGGGTCCTTCGAACCTACGGTGATGTTTTTGGGTTGACAAACTCTCCAGCAACGTTTCAAGCTATGATGAATGAATTGTTGAGAGACTTAATTAATACTGGAAAAGTAGTGGTGTTTATAGATGACGTGATAATTGGAACGGAGATGAAAGAAGGACACAAGAAGCTGGTAGCAGAAGTGATTAAAAGGTTGGAGGAGAATGATCTATATATAAAACCAGAAAAATGTAGATAGAAGGTCAGAGAAGTAGGGTTTTTGGAAGTGGTTATAGGACCAGAAGGAATTAAGATGGAGGAAGAAAAGGTGAAGGGAGTATTGGAATGGCCGACACCCAAGTGTGTCAAAGATGTACAAAAGTTTTTAGGATTGGCAAATTATTATCATCAATTTATTGAAGGCTTTACATCCATAGCCAGACCATTACACAATATGGTGAAGAAAGATAAGAAGTGGGATTGGATGGAGAAACAGGAGAAAGCATTTAAGGAGTTAAAGGGATGGTTTACAAAAGAACTGGTGTTAGCAGTACCAAATTTAGATAAAGAAATGAGGATGGAAGTAGATGCATTGGACTATGCTACGAGAGGGGTGTTATCAATGAAGTGTGAGGATGGATTATGGAGACCAGTAGTATTTCTTTCCAAGTTGTTGAATGAGACAGAGAGGAATTATGAAATCCATGATAAGGAAATGCTAGTGATCATTAGGAGGTTAGAAAACTAGAGACATTTATTGGAGGGCGCATGTTTCAAGTTCGAGATCTGGACAGATCATAAAAATTTGGAGTATTTTATGAAAACGCAGAAGTTGAATCGGAGGCAGGCTCAATGGGCATTTTAATCTTAAACATGTTCCGGAAACAAGAATGGGGAAGGCAGATAGGTTAAGTAGAAGATCAGACTGGAAAGTGGGTGTGGAAAAAGACAATGAGAACCAAGTACTTATTAAAGACAATTGGATTTGTAAGTTACAAGAAGTAGTAATAGAAGGACCAGAGGTAGAGTTGTTAGAAAAAATAAAAAAAGCTAAGAGTAAAGATGAGGATGTAGTTAGAGTAGTAGAGGAGATGAAAAAAGCGAAGGTAAAGGAGTTAAGGGAGAATCGGTATTGAAGGAAGGAAAGGTGTATGTGCCAAAGGATGAGGAGTTAAGAGCAGAGGTAATACGGTTATATCATGATGTACTGATGGCGGGACATGGAGGAAGATGGAAGACGGTAGAGTTGGTGACAAGGAATTATTGGTGGCTGGGAGTTACAAGGGATATAGGAAGATATGTGGAGGGGTGTGACTTATGTCAAAGAATGAAGAATAGGACAGAGGAAGTAGCAGGAAAATTGAAGTTGAGTGAAATACCAGAAAAACCATGGATGTACTTGATGGTGGACTTTATTACGAAGTTACCAGTAGTAATTTAAGTTCATAACACTACTCTTGTCCTACCTGCACCATCTACTGACTACTTCTACTCAACTGACTACTGCCCTAAGGAAAATGTAAACAATTTTGGTCTAAGAAAACCATTCTACTCTAAGCAGGTTTTTTAAGAACACCTGCTATTCCTCTGCATAGATAGACCACAAGGGGGCCTATAGTACAAGGTTGATACGAAGAAAGATGTAAGGAACACATCTACAAAAGGGTAGTATGTCTACCTGCACTAGTGAGCTTTGGTACAACTAAACAGTTAGGCTTTCTCTGCCTAACTAGCACTCCCCTTAAGCCTAGGGTCCAGCTGTTCCTTCTTGACTAAAGGGCGGTGTTGCCCTTTGGTCAAGGATGAGTAAGAGTAAAGTAAAAGAGGGTCTGTGATAGACAGTCTTTGAATAAGGAATCAAGTTCTAATGTTATAACTCAAAACCTTTAGAGTTGGATTATGAGGTAATCTTGTATTGGGTAACACAAGAGAACTTGATAGAGAGTTCTTCACAGGATTGTCTACCTTATATACTAAAGGCACTTGGTCTGTGCTAAATACTCCTAGCCTACCCTAAACCACCATGTGTGTGCCTTGAGGTCAACATATATTGTACACATTGTACAATGTTATTCTTCTCTACCTTCTTCTTGTGTTTGTGTGTCTAACCCTAACCCTAAGTTCTAAAAATAGACAAATGGAAAATAAATTGAAAAGAAAAATAAAAATGAGAAAGAAAATGAAGAGAAACTAAGTCCACTTTTCTCGATCTTGACATATTGATAAGACCAAAGGGCATTACAGACCATTCAAATAATCTATAGCATGTCCTAAAGGCAGTCTTCCATTCATTACCATTGGCGATGTGAACCAAATGGTAAGCATGGCAAAGATCTATCTTTGAGTAAACCCAAGCTTTCCAAGGTGAGTCCAGTAGATCAGAGATGAGCAGGAGTGGATAGTGATCCTTCTTGAAGATGCGGTTAAGACCATGGAAGTCAACACAAAGGTGCAGTGAACCATCTTTCTTCTTAACGAATAAGACCAGTGCACTGTGTGGAGATGAGGTTGGTCAGATGAAACCTGTATTGAAGTTTTCCTCAATGAATTCCTTGAGAGCCTCTTGTTTGGATGCCAAAAGAGAGTATATGGGGCCAACAAGAGGTTAAGTACCCTCTTCCAGATTGATTTTGAGGTCATAAGAACAATGAGGAGTGAGAATTTTAGCTTTACTTTTGCTGAAAATGTTGGTGAATTCATGATACTCGGAAAGGACATTAGAAAGATCAGGAGCTTCTGCAAGTTTTGCGGAGTTACCCTGAATATCTGAAGAGCAAAGACAGAGTTCGAAATTGCTGGAGCCCAGGAGTTTTGATGCATACAAGAATGCTGCAGCACCAATAATAGCAATGTTAGGTTGCCCGGAGTTAGATATGGAGGTCTCAGATGCAGGTATGGAAACTGTGGAGTCCAATGATTGCAGAGGGATGTTCAGGAAGGATGGAGATACTAATGGTGTGTTGGCCGTGACATGAGAAGGAGCAAGATTTTCCTGCAAAGATAAATGGAAATTTATCAACCTATTTACCTAGTCAATCAGTGGATTGTGTCAGGCAAGCCAGTTGTATCCAAGAACCAAAGAGCAGGAAGAATCAAGCAGAGTGACATAAAAGTCCAGATTCATACAATCACCAGTGGAAAAGATTATGGGCAAATTGGCAATTTCAGAGATGGTGCTGTTTGATGAACTATCAAACAAGTGGAGAGCAACTGGAGGAGTTGTGGATGTCTTCAGGTGGTGAGTATCCACAAATTTAGAGTCTACAAAGCAATGAGTAGACCTAGAGTTGATGAGGGCTCGGAACGGGATTTTATTAAGGTGATCCTGACCAAGGATCAAGGGAGAGGTAAGAGAAATAAAGAGTGAATGAGGATCAGAAAGAGCAGATGCGTTGAGTCAGACAGGACTTATTACTGTACAAGGAAGTTCAACACAGCTTTCGGTCTGTGTGGAGTCCTGGGGATCACTCTCTATTTTTCTGAGGGTTTCTCAGAAGCAGCTGCTGGAGTATCAGCAGTTGCTGAAGCACTGCGGCCCTTAGGAGAGACCGTAGTCTGCTTCTTGGGACAGGAGTCCAGCTTGTAGTCTTCTGCACTGCAATAGAGGCACAGGTTATTTTCGAGATGTTTCTTGTGCTCATCACTGGTCAACTTGCCATTGCTGGCCAGCTTAAAAGAGAGGTCCACCCATGGAGAATTAGGTTGTTTCTTGGGAGTGGAGGACAGAGATGATTTTGAGGAGGTCTTGACAGATGAGACTGCTAGAAATGTGTTTGCCTTATTCTGGGAGGCCATGGCAGGACCAGAGGTGGAAGCTTTCCCTTGCTTCCAAGAGTGAAACTCAAGGGCTTCTTTCTCTGCCTACCTTGTATGGTGGCATTCATGGTCACATTCCCAGTAGTAGTGATCAATAGTCATTGCCAAGGCATACATGTCTTAGAACAAGGTAGGTTTTCCTTGTTCCCAGGTAGAGATAAGGTCCTGGAACTGATTGGGGAGCCCCTGGTAATAGTGATGGCACAGAACACTATTTTCCCAACCTAATTGAGAGGCATAGCACATGAAATCCATGTTGTAAGTGGAAATCTTGTTGCCAGGCTTCATGTGGAGGTTGTCCAGCATATTGGCCGCTTCATCAATGGGGTCCAAGAGACCAAAATGTTGACATAGCTCATTCACAAACAGATTCCAGTCAGAGAGCCAGTCTTGAAGGATACTCTGGTCTTTCTGGTTAAGGCCCATCTCAAACCAGTCCTAGACTACTCCAGTGAGATAAGTTATTGCAAAGTTGATTTTTACAATGTCTGTGTCGAATTGCGCTAGGTTAGCATGGAAATATAGGTGACATTGGAATAGGAAATTATTGAGCTTGTCAGGCTCAGTGCTACTAAAGGTGTCAGAGATGCAGGCTTTAGTTCTCCTTGTATTAGTATTAGATCCAGGAGTCTAATTAGAATTGAGTGTGTTAGCAAGTCAGCTGAGTATGTCAGCCAACTGTTCATTAGTATTATTGCTCCGACAGAGTTTTGACTGTGAGTGAGTAGAGGAAGTAGGTCTATTAGCTGTATTATTAGTAATAGAATTAGTAGCAGGAGCATTCTCCCAATTAGGATCATTGTCTGCAGAGACAATACTTGGACCAGAAACAGGCAAAACTGCTCAGCCAGGATAGATAGTACTAGAAGGAGACCTTAGAGATAAATAGTCTCTTTGGTGAATTCATGTTGAGTATCATAGAGCATTTGGCAGATAAGCTATCTGATCACTGAAACATGAGATAGTATTCAAGGGTGTTCCAAGTGGTGGGACTGGAGTTGAAGAGTTATGGCAAGAGGAAGCCATTTTGGATTTGAAGTGTGAAAGGTAGTTATTTTGCAGATGGAACTGCTCAAAAGTGACAGCAGACTTGTGGAATAACCTTGGCTTCAGCTTATGTGCTGCGCTGTCTGTCTGCTACATGGTTGCAACTTCAGATGATAGGGAGAAGTCCAAGCTAGAAGTGAGTGCTGATTTGGTATGTTGCTGTTGAACACCAGAGATTGAGTTCAATAAGAATTATCTTTGTCGATTATCAGACTAGCAAATTATAGTATAACTACTAGTCTTATATACAAACAGATATTATAGGAGATGCTCGGGGTTTCAGTGGTAAAGCCCTTATTATTCCGAGCAGAGGTTTCAGTGTTGAGACACTGATAGGGGTAACTCTGTTATGGAAGATCAAGTCAAATAGAAATATCTCTGCTGTGGAAGACAGAATACCCAGATGGTTGCAACACTACCATAAGATGTGTTATGAGAAAGGTAGCTGCTGTAGAAGGTGGGCTTGTATAATTTAGAGATAATATCACTGTGGGGATGTAATTTCTGGATGGGTGAACTTGCATATGACATATATACTAACTAGCCATAGTCTGTGCTCTACTTCTTTAGCCTACCCTAAAGTGACCATATGTTAGCTATAAGGTCAACATGCATTATACACATTGCATGACATTATTGTTCTTGAACCTTCTATCATATTATTTGTGATCTCATGACTATGTGACCATCACTGTGACTGTTGTATGATAGTATGATTATGATATCACTTGATCCTAACTGTTATAAGACAAAAGTATGGACAGACTTTGGTAGGGTTAGGGTTAAGATATAGATAGTAGTATTATTATTAGTCTACAATGAGAGAGAGAGAGGGCACGTGACTGGGAAGTCACATGACATGATGTCATAGGCCTAGAGGAGTCTAGAGTGGTCTGGAAGGATCTAGAGTCTAGAAAGATCGGGAAGAGTCTAGAGATGGAGTGACGTTAAGGGACATGGGTTTCTCATGGTGTATACATAGTGCATACATGGTGACAGAGATTAAAGAGTATGACATCAGAGCACATGTATATGACATGCTGGCCTTGAGGTAGACCTATGGTAGATGAGTAATAGATATAAGGACAGAGCATGGACATTAGGGTAGGACAATGCACAGTTGTAGCACAGACCAGGATTAGATATATAAATAGTTGGTAGAATACTGTTGTGGTTTCCTGTTGAGTTCTCTTGTGAATACATAACTCGTGTTCCCACTAGATATTCCTCCTGTGAGATTTACCACTTGTGCTTCTATTGGACTTTGTGTCTAGTGGTTGCCACAACACTAACCCTAGTTCTAAAACAAAAGAAAAAAAAAGAAAAATTAAAAGAAAGTTAGATCTAAGCTTTGTAAGTCTGATAAGCCTCTTTTAGCCTAATCTTGCCAAGTATAGGCATATGACTTCAAATTATGTGATATATGTCATGTGACTACAGTTATGTGTCTCTTTTTTGTCCAAAACCATAAAAAGAAAGAAAAAGAAAATCAAAAGAAAAGAAATATTAAATCAGAAAAAAATAGATAAAAGAAAAGAAATATGTTAGTGTCTAAGTGTACCATAATATTATCTGTAGTGAATACTATAGTAGAGAGTTGTCATATCCTGTGTTCTGACCTTATTTGTTCCAACCCATAGATAACCATCTACTCTTATCTATGCTTCCAAATCTCCTCTGGTACAGATCAAAGTTATCCATTTTACCTTAAATATTCTCACTAGTCCAAGACAACTTCATGGATCTCTCTTCCTTAATATTCAAGAATTACTAGTAATCAGGGTAACTCACTTAGTATCACAAATAAGCTACTCACTGGTTGTGATACTTGAACTTAGTGGTGTTTTAGAGGTTCAGTATAAGGAGATAATGATGAGTAGTATCAACAAGAATAATTGACATTGTTAAGTCTGAGGTCTATGACCAATATCCAATAGCAGCACAAGCAGTAAATCTCAAAGGGCAGATATCTAGTGAGAACACGAGTTGTGTATTCACAAGAGAACTCAACAGAGAACTACAACAGTATTCTACCGACTATTTATATAAACTAACTCTGGTCTGTGCTATGACTGTGCATTGTCCTACCCTAATGTCCATGCCCTGTCCTCATGTCCATTACTCATCTTCCATACATCTTCCTCAAGGCCACCATTGTTATGGGACATTTGAACACTAACAATTTTTATTTTATTTTATTTTATTTTTCTGATTTTACTTTACTTTTCTTTTATTTTCTTTTGAAAAACAATGAAGAAGGCACGTGATAAGGAAGTCACATGACAGGTCACATGATGTGATGTCATAAGCCTAGAACCTGATGGAAGAGTCTGGAAGATGATGTCAGGGCACCTAGAGTACACATGGTGGCCTTGAGTAAGAAGTGAGGCGAGCATGAGGTTGAAGCATAGACATAAGGGCAGGGTTATTTATTAGTAGCACGGACCATGAACCTTTTGTATAAATAGGACTCTAATTAAGAAGAGGCTCCTTGTCGAGTTCTCTTGTGAATTCCCACATTATACTTCTTCTT
>Ga0157364_1002243_pt1 | contig 17754 bp, 8 predicted proteins | sample AttsexASBM2_FD_111476 | JGI IMG/M metagenome (GOLD analysis project Ga0157364, IMG submission 111476) | Fungus gardens microbial communities from leaf cutter ant in Ribeirão Preto, State of São Paulo, Brazil - Atta sexdens ASBM2 | ecosystem: Host-associated > Fungi > Mycelium > Unclassified ... | reverse complement strand
TTGGATTGTCCGGAAAGTTCGTGCCGCAAAAGATTTAAATTTAATAAATGAAATTAAAAATTTAAATCTTCTGCGTTTCAATTTTCCTTCAAAATCGGCACGAACTTTCCGGACAACCCAATACATAAGTAGGATATTTATATTAATATTTATTGGATTTTGATCAAATGTCTTCGAAATGTTTTCCAATTCGGAAAATTCCTTTTTTGACATTTAAATTCTGCATATTCATTAACTCGTGCGCGTATCTTTAATGTAAATAAAGAGCATCCACAGAGAGGAAGTCAGTTTTTAGTTAGAGAATAAAAAAACATGACGTTATGCAGATAAAATTTAAAAAAGAAAGTACAATACAATATAGCAACAACAGTTAATAGTTATGCAAAAACTAACCATAATTAAAAAGAATATAATTGCAGAACCGATATAACGGATATTATACAAAGAAGCTTATCACTATCTTAGTTTGTACATTTTTTTAATTTCTTTAACCAATGGCTAATAGCTGTATTGCTGTCTCCCTTATCAAATGGTAATTCATAGATATCCCTAAATTAGGGATGTAGCTATGAATTATCATTTGACAAGAATAATCAAACAGATTTACAAAAGTAGGAATAAACACAATTAAGTGAATAAAATATTTTAAAACAAGCTTCAACAGCTCTAATTGGGCTCTCCATGTTGTACATTCTTGCATCAATTACTATGTAGGAGTCAATCACCGAATCCTATGATTTTCCTACAAGGATCACGAAAGGCTGAATACTTTGTTTCATTTGCCGGGCATTTTAAATTCTTCCAACACTTTTCAATTCTTTCAAAAAATTCCTTCAATCAGGATCAATATCATCTATAGTCTACAAAAAAATGGAGACATTGATAATATATCTTATTTTCGTTTTTACAAATAACAATGATCAATATACTAAATGCGGATTGAGTATGTCGATTTTTCATAGATTTTTTTTGTCGCTGAATCTGAATGAACATTGAAATTTTTTTATCTTCACATTTTTTATTATCATATTTTTAAAACAATTCAAAAGTGTTTTTCGTATATAAGTAATAATTTGCACTATCTAATCCGCATTTTAAGCTTTTTTTTAATTTTCTGGTATATCTAGTTTATCTAGTTTATTGTTTATACTTTGTAAAAAATAGTTCAAAAATACATTTTTTTTACATTTTTGATTTCAATTTTTTTCAAAAAAATTAGATGTGAGCCGGATTCGAATTAAGCGGAGAAAAATCTCAAGAAATGATTCGAAAAACTCAATCTGCACCTATATGTCGATCCATGTAATTTGCATAAAGAGAAATGTTTCATTAAAATGTTTCATTGAAACTGACCTTTACTAGAAGAATAAAATTATTTAAAATCTCTTGGTTGTTTACTCTGCGAGGTTGACTTGCACGCAGCACTAAAGCATTAAATAATTTTAGTAGAAGTGATAAAGCAGTTATATCAGAATTACCTTCAAAATCAGAAAATATATTTGTTTTGAACAATTTCAGAAAATATCTCTAATCAAATGAAAAAAAATGATGTAAAATATTGAAAAATATGAAATCTAGAATTGTAAATAATATTCTATTAAAAGCATTTCAAAAGATGTACATACTACCTTATCGGTATTTTTTACTTCTTGTCGTTAATAGTCAAAGCAGACTATAGCTGAAAAGCTTGATGCTAAGTGTGGACAATTAGTCAAAATCTTCTTCTAACTAGAAACATATAAATTGTTAAAAGGTTATTGTATATTATATGTAGTAGTCATGCACATATCAGACAAAATTTTCACGAGAAAAAAACTACTTGCCAACATATAACCTGGAGGCTGTTTCAAAACTTTTTATACTGTTCAAAATAATTAGCTATTTTATCTGAAGCGATGGCAGATTTTAAAGTATTATGCTTAACTTGATAAGTTAAAGTCCGTTTTACAACGACAATGTTTCAAGGTTGAATTCGATTTTGCAACCACTGAAGGGCTTCCTGCACTTTTTCGGTGATTATAATAATACATTTTACATATTATTATTACATAGAATGATTATCTACATAAAATAACAACAGCAACTTGAACAAACAAATTTTATATATTTTTTATTTATCATACCTTCCTTTAATACTTACCTGGATGTTTCAACTAGCTTGACGTCTCTTTGACTTACTCTAATTTTTACGCCATTTTTTACTAATAATCTATTTAACGAACAATATTTGTCATACAAACAGCCTACAGGATCTCTTTTCGATTCTTTGGAATGGTATATCAAACATCCTTTAAATTTAATAAAAAAGAAAGATGTTTCTAAATTCACTTGAAAAAAGAAAACAATGACTTACTTCACTTTCATCAAGAAACTCTTTCTCGATCTCTGTTCGAATTTGTATAAATAAATAAATAAACCAAGCTGGAGTTATTCTGAACAGAGAAAAAGAAAAAAAATTATGACAGATTATAATACGTTGAACAAAAGATTAAAATATTGATTATAAATAATATTTGAAAAATCAGTCGTGTACTCACATATGCTTCTCTAATAAATTCATAATTAATAATTGCTTCCGCAAGTCTCAGCTTTCCTGCCTCAGATCTTTCTTTGGAATTGCTTTTGTAAATTATTATCTTTCTTAACTTGTCCAATACTGTAAAATAACAGAAGTGCATCATTCTTGGAATAAAATTTATAATTTTTGTGAAGACAGTGTGAAGACATATTGTACTGTATGCACGTTGAAAAATACCACTTACATTTAATACTTTGGATGTTTCATTTTGGGTAGGTGCATAGGAGATGTGTGGAAGTGAAAGTGCTTAATTCATTAGCTTATTCATTAGCAATTGCAAGAGGTTGAAATTCGAAATCAAATTCAGTCTCTGTATTAAAAGAAATAGAGTTTAAAGAGAATTCCTGAGACAAAGAGGCATCAGTTAGAGAAACGATTTCTTATAGGACAGATCAGGAGGAAAGAAATGAAAAAAGAATTCTATAATATTAATAAGTGTAAAAATGCATACATATGAGACGGCCTTAAATATATTTAAGTATATATATATATATATATATATATATATATATAATATGAAAATTTATGAATATTGACCTAACAATATCAAAATGAAATCAACTATGAAATAGAACGTTTTGTAAATAATTAAATGTAGAAATGAATGTAATAATTCGTGCAGTATTTTCCTACCTTATCTTGTTATTCCTATTTCAACTTTTCCTTTAATGATCATAATTTATTTCTTAATTTTACCTGAAATTTTACCTCTTTTATTATTAAGCTGTTTATGTTTTCGGCTTCTAAGAGGAAAGCTTCTTCATCAATTCCTGAGTCTATAAGGAAAAGAAAGAGAATAAGATTATGTAGTTATACATATAATATGCGGATGTTATATTATTTTGCTAATTTTATAATTGCATCACTTACTTTTGAATATGTTTGAGTAAGAGTCTAATCCCCATTCTTTGAGGTAATTTTCAACTTTCGTATCCATTACGTTTTCCGAAGTCCAATTATTAAGTTCAAACAGGAATAACAAGATAATGCTCAACAAGCTCGATGTCCACAATGTTAGAAATCGATTCGAAATCTTGGACAGAGAAAGAATTAACAAATCATAATTTGGTCAATGCGATTGGTCAATTCTTTCTTCATCCGAGATCTCAAATCGATTTCTAACATCATGACATTTAACATCGAGCTTTACAATTTTTTTCGGCACCTCGATTATTATAAATAATATTTTATAAAACACTAGTCAAAATTTTAACCAACGCAGCTATAACTCACCTTCGTTATTGCCGTTGAGCGAGGCATAAACTGTCACTATCAAGCACCAAACTCCGTATTCAGATCTTTTCGTTTGTACAGAGAGATCGTTTCTTGTCACAATTCACTACACCTCATTTCGCGCACTATGAATTTTCACTGCTATGACGCTGAAAATGAGCGTCATAGCAAGAAAACCCAGCTCTGTGCGAGTAATCGAATGGTTCGCTACGATGGCAACATACTTGAGACGGAAAATTTTGATTCCTCTAAATTCCGAAGCATTTGTTAATGTAAACAGCGCTTTAGTTAGTGAGAGCAGGCTAAATGTGTGAATCTCTAACTGAAACTCAACTAACTGAATATCTCTGCTACAGCTGAAATTTTTTTCCATGTTTCTTTAGTTTTAATTGCTCTAGTTTCGAATATAACAATATTTGAAAGATCGAATTCTCCAGATATGGAATTTACATATCTCGCATAGCACACTTTATTCGAGAGACGTTCTAAGAATGTTTTTTGGATATTTTAGAATATCTCTTGAAAATTAATATGCTATATGTGTATGGAATATCTTTTTGAATTATTATTTATCACTACTATTTATTAATATATTTATATCTACTGTAGTATTACGTTTTTTTTATAAACTACAGTTGATTATTATTGATAGTGTTATGTCTTTTTAAAATCTATAGCTGACTGTTACTAATATATATAGTATTATAGTTACTAATATATATACTATATTAATATATATAACTATAGCTGCGTGTTTGCTTGGTCTTGTTTTATATTTTTTGAATAATAAAGATAGAATAACGCAATAACATTTTATAGCATACTCCCAAATGTAATCTGTGGATGCATTCCATTTTATCCTCACAGGGCTTGTAAGCATCATTTGTTCTTGATTAATTGATGGATAACAAGGATAATTTGATGCTTACAGCATGTAAATATGAAAATGAAACCCTACATATAGAATGTCATTTCATATTTTAAATTTCAATTAATCAAAACGAGTTTTATTAATAGAGTTGAAGTTAGTTTTAACCTGAAAATTAAATAAAAAGGCAATTGCATTAAAAAATATTAAATTATAATTTTATGTAAAAGTATTTTTTAAAAATTTGTGATAAAGACACTCCAATTACATAAATTTAATTATAATATTAATAATATTAATATTAATAATAATAGACGAGAGTTAAGGGCTAAGAGCAACAGCTTGTTGCTTTTTCTTTTTTGTAAAAATGCTTAATTAATTTTATTTATTTATTTATTTATGTCAAAGAGTAAAGTTTAATTAAAAAGAGAATAATAAAAAATTCTAGAGAATATAAATCATAAAGGTACAATTGCCAATCAGAACTAGGACTAAGTGTTCATATATAAAACAAATTCTTTATATCAAATACGATAGAGAATGCGGCCATCACGGTCAAAGTTAAATGTTTCGAATATTACAATATATATTCTTTATTAAATTAATTTCTTTTTTTCGGATATGATTGCGCGCCAACTTTTGGACTTTTAACACCATCAATCTGAAATGCTAATATCAATCCTCCCTAAATTAAATTATTATAGAAAAACTGTAAAAATCTTAAGTATTGCGAAAAATGACAAACGGTCAATTATCAATTGAAACTTGGCACAGTGAACGGTGCGTGATTTAGCTTTAAAAAAGCTTTATCTTATATAATTAAATAGGAAAGAATACATATTTCGGCTAGTATTCTAATCTTCTTCAATAAATAGAGATTATGATGGAGGATATTCAAATGTAAATTTGAAATCTTGTTTAAATGCGGTGAAATGATATTATTTGCAATATAAAATGTAATAAACTTAACGCGAAGTTTTTAAAATGGATCTTTTTTCATTTAATCCAATTCTATAATAATTTGCTTGTATATTGCAAAAATTTTTTGTATATATTTAAAAAATGAAATGTGTATTTGATGCATTTTGCAGCCGACGTTACTTTAAAAGTAACTATATGGAAATTCGAGATAACAGATTCAAAAATATAAATAAATGACAAACGGGCAATTGGGAATTGATACAGAGAAAAACTTTATCTTACATAATCAAATAGGAAATAGTACATGTTTCGGCTAGCATTCTAGCTTTCTTCAGAAAATAGAGACATTGTCAGGATTTTATATAAAGTTTTATTAAAAATCACGCATTGTTCACAAACCGCATTGTTTGTTTATATTTTTGAATTTGTCTCGAGAATTTTCATATATAGTTACCTTTATTGCAAAAAATATTATCTTAGCCAGGGTAATTTTTTATTTTATAACAAATTAATTAATTAATTAATTTCCACCTTACATTTTTTGGTTATCTGAAGTAATTAACAAAAAAAAATAATTGTATATCACGAATTAATTAGATTACAGAAATTGTTGCAGTTAAATAATTCAAAAAAAATTTGTCAAAGCTGAAATATCCCAGTAAACACGTTGTACGCAATTTCGGAAAATTTACATAATATAGTGTATGTAATTGTTACAGAATAGCACAATGAATCAAAGACGAAGCAGGTATATCATTCATGCAAAAAGCTATAACTGTTATGTATGATCTGTACTGTCACTGTTTCGATGCATAGTTAACGTAACATTTACGTAATTTGAATAACATAAATTTTCTCTGAAAACTTCGTAAATGTTACGTAACTATGATAATGTACGTTATTTATATGTAAATGTTACGTATATGTTCCTCTTTTTGTTGCGCAAAATATAATTAAAATATGCTGACATTTTGATCTGAAAATAACATAACTATTACAGAACAGTGGAACATCGTTCCATAATGTAAATGTACAGAATGATATTCACTGGGATATAAGAATTAAATGAATCGATAAAGTTCTTTAAAAAAAAATTTTAATTAAATGTGTTAAATATTAAAATATCTTTAAAAAATTTAATTAAAAATGTTCAATTAATTTTTTTAAAAGTACCTCTAATAAATTTTAAGACGTTTTTTAACTTTAACATTCCTTGTGTTCATAATTTAACATTTTTATTTGTAATTTTTTTATTTGTAACAGATAAATTTCTTTCAGTTTTAAACAACAAATATCTAATTATAATACAAAAACACGATATTTTAAAATAAATTTAATATAGTTTTTATTTTATTTATAATATAGTTTTTATTTTTATTTTAATAATAGAATTCTGCGACAATTAGCTGTAAATTTAGATTTACTGCATTCGACTTCTAATTTAAAAAAAATGAAAAATTTACTACTGTAAAAGTGTTAGTAGTAAAATCGCTTTAGATTCTTTGTTATGAAATATACTTACGCCATTTCCTGAACATTCTTTATCATCGTGATTGCTGGGGCATTTTTCTTGATCGATGTATGGAAACAAACTCGTGCAAGTTTGATTTACGCAAATCTAGAAATCATGATTAGTAATCAATATGAATATCATAGGAATCAAGTTAACATATTATTTGAAAATAAGTAAAACTACGTATAATAATTCTTATGAGAGTTAAATGTGTCATTATAATTACCAAGTTATCACCGCAAGATGTGCCATCACGAACCAACCCCATTCCAGGTATATCAGATCCTTCCACTCTTCCATTTGTAGCTCTTGCAAATAGAAATAATTGATTTAACATAATACACATATATTGTATATCAAAATGTAAAATATCTCAAATATTCAGTTAAAAAGTAACTTCTTTGACTTTATTACTAAATACTTACTTGCATTCGTATTCCTGGTTCTTGATGGAAATTATAGTTCTAGTATGTAAATCCTTCATTCCATCGATTACTGGTTGCTTGCTTCCTTGTTGGCATTGAAGAGACCCACAACGAACGTTTCTAAAAGAAAAAATGTTCTTATTTAACCGTATATAATTTTACCGTATATTATTTTCTTATTTATGTTGATATTATATTTAAATATTCGATTTGGTTCAATCGAATTGTCTCTCGTATCAATGTAATGAAAATTAAGACAAAAACTTAGAATTTATATCAACCTTAATCTTATTTATTATTTTAAATTAAATTTTTACATCTCCTTTTTCCTTATATCTTTCAAATTTTTATTTTCTTGTTACATAATAAAAGCGATTACTCACTCAGATTCACATTTGATAAGATGACCGCTGGAGTCGGTTCCGCAGTGGCCGTTGATAGATCCTTTAGAATTAAATTGCTCGAAACATTCTTGATCGGCAGCGATTCCGCCGTAACCCCATACTTGCTCACATTGTAGATCCAGAGCCGGACAAATTCCGTTGAAGCAATGCCCAGCATTATTCGAGCACAAGTTGCCGTTCTTTTTATAAACGTCCGGTGGACACTGACCAGTATCGCCGGTGCACATTTCCGGTAAATCGCATTCATTCGTCGATTCGCGGCAAACGACGCCGCGAGCACGGAGCTGAAATTTGACAATACATTGAAAAATGTAGGATTTATATGTTAGAACACAGATACGAAAAGCAAGAAAAAATTATACGTCGGAAATGGAATTATTTACTCCTTCGTACATTCACCATTTTTCATGCTGTTATATACTTAATAGTTTACATTTGATAAATAATTTAATGTTTTTTGTATTCAATATTCGGAAATCTTTAAAAATTAATTATAATAATGCTATATCTCTCTCAATATTATGTGGTTCTTCGCACCATATCGTATTACTTCCAAGAGATTGGTCGCTAAAAGACAGGAACATCTTCTCTTATCTTACCTTGCAATCGCTGCAACAAGGACCGGTCGCGCATTCGGCCTCCGTTGTCAGCTTACAGGTGATAGGATCGCAACAAGGATCGTATTCCTTGCATTCCTCGATCGATCCGCAGTCGCATTGTTCCCCGTCGTCGATTACCCTGTTTCCGCATGATCTCCTAATCTCCAACTATAACCCGAAGCAGATCCCAAATCGATTAAGCTAATCGAATTTGCTTCAAGGTTCATTCGATCCCATTCTAATTCGATTAAAGTGTTATTGATTTTATGTGTAAGTTGTCAATTTACCTCGTTTGGTTTGTTAAAAAGGCAAATACCATGGCCGCTCTTTAAAGCTTCTATATAGTCAGTTTTACTACATTCCGAAAACTTGTATGGCTGAACATTTTCTAGGCCAACGATGGATTGAGCCATGATGCATCCGTGCCAATCGCGGCAATTGCAATCGTTTCCTAAAATTGATAATAAAAAATTTTACCACCTCCTGCAAAACTGGAAACTATTTTCCTGTTTGTCAAACTGATTCACGTATCGAAAACAAAACAAAGAACTTTGTAATACTTACTTCCATCGTCGTGGCTCATGCCAATATTGTGACCGATCATATGTGCCATGGTACCAGCTAAAAGATGAGGCTCGTAAGTGTTTAGATCAACGCTGATTCCTACGGATCTTTGGCTGCACACGGTCTCGGGTACAGCCACCCCTGATTCTCCACCTGAGAAAGTCTCACCCCTATCGAGAATATATCCACAAATGTTACTTGTTTATTTAATAATATTACTTGCTATTAGTTGTTAACACTGAATTTTTGTGCTCTTAATTTATTTCAAAAATTAATCGTATTAAATCGAGATAAAAATATGGACAGATATTTTGATATAATCAGAATTTAATTAAGAAAAGAGTTATAAACCGGAAGAATAACAATAAACTCACGTGAGTAATTGGGTGGTGTCCTGAGCAACTTGATACATTCTCCGCATCGTATAATCATTAAAGCTTAACAAGGCTTGATCGATGTCGATGCCGTTATCGATTTGCGCTTGGTTGCTGCCCTTCCAACTTTCGATGTATACGACGGAGACTCTAGTGTTTAATGTACGGAAATACTGTGGAGAAAATCTAATTTAGTACATATCCTACGGGAAAATGAATTTACATGAATATTATTACATAATTCAGTTTACCAAATCTGCGATATTAGCAACTTGGATGGCATCGTGAACAACCTCAGCTCTGGTACTACCGTTTCTTTTGTCAAACTATACACAGAAATAAAGTACCATTTGAAGCTGGATATTATAGATGTGTTAAATAATATAATTAATTAATATAACAAATATTAAATTGTATTTTCAATTAAAATCTAATAGAGAAATGAATAAAATTTAAATTTCAAATAAAATCTAAATTAATATAAATTTTAGTTAAAATTAAAAAATACATTTATCTTATTATAATTTTCTACTGTTATAAGTGCAAATTGAAAAATTAAATAATCCGTCATCTGTTCTCTGAATAATCATCTTACAATCTTCTATTTAAATTGTATTATTGGTATAATTTATTGTTTTATCTATTATATAATTGTCAGTTTAATTAACTTACATTTGAAGGGTATAATAACGTACCATAGCCTTATCGATAATGATGGCAGTTTCGATATATTTGGTTGCTTCACGGACGTCTCTTTTATATCGATCGGAAATGGTTTCTGATAGCCCGAAGATGTGCTTCTGCCGGCGATTCTTTACACGCCACTCAAGATTTCCCGAGTTAGCGCAGCCTTTGTTAACTTTTGTTCGAGCTTCAAATATAATGTGAGGATGTTTCTGCTAAAAGAGAGGCCTGCATATAGTTTATGTTCTCACCAACTGCTTTGCCCTTTTCTGACATTCCATTTTTAATTATAGCGCGACTTCTACGAAGTTAAGTCTAGTAATAAAATCAAGCCAAATTAGCCAAATCGAAGTCTTTGATTTAAATTTAGCCGCATCAGCTGATTATTTCAAATGGTGTGCGAATTATACACATGGATGAGCACAGATTAGATTTCTTCGTAGTAATTCAATTATAATTATATGTGTTCCAGTATTTTTTAAACAATCCGTATGTAATTGCATCATCATATTCTTATAATAATTAACGAGAAGAAATTTAACTGACCGATAAATCGCCGCCGTAGAATGGATGAATGACGAAAGTCTCGTTGCCTAAATGAATGACACCGCTGACACCATTACACGTGTGAAAAGCAGCGCTAGCTCCCGGATAATCTCTCACAGTGCCGTGATAATAACAATGTTCTATCTCCTGCAAGAAAGATAATAACACCATTATGAGATTATCGTTAAACTTGAAATTTCCTCTTAATGCTTAACGCAAATATTTTAGACTTTATTATTATTCACAATACTGCTTTTATATTATAATAAATAAAATAACAATGTATATGCTTTATATTATAATAAATAAAGTAACAGTGTATATGCTTGTACATATTTATTATTGATATTTTTTCTTTCATTAAAATAGCTTTGTCATTACCCGTTCAAAAGAGCTATTTTTTTTATTTCTCTTGCTTTTTATTGTAATATCAGGTAAGACTATATATGAGATAATTCATATTAAAAGCAATTTAACCCAACTAAACTAGTTTTAACAAACTATACAATAAAATAAACTAGGCGAAACAATTATTCTTTCTAAACAACTGTTAATTGGTCTGAGTTACGTATAAATATTTGAATATCATTAGATTGTGAGATTACGTTTCGTTCGAAATATTTTACCTGCTTAGACATTTGTTCCGCATTGCCGGCTAAAAAGTCTTTCTGTATAAGATTCGGAGCTAAAAGTTGCCTGCAACATAATGATGAGAACCGTATGTAGATGTATGTACATCTTTTTTAATAAATGATATTTTTTAATTAGATTTTTTACTATTTCTTCCGCGTTTTTTATGATTAAAATTTTATCATTAAAAAAAATAGCTATACTTTAATCAGCGTACATGTATATATATAAAAATACTTACGTATTTAATTCTAAGTCTAGACGAAATTTATGATTAAAGGCCTTGATCAGAAGAGACGTCCGATGAAAATGTCTCCCCGTCTGAAAATATCAATTTTGTTATTATTAATTTTTATCGCTACAATTATTTTAAGGATTATTTATTTTAAAATTAATATTAAAATTAATTAAATTGATTATCTTAAAATCTATTTTTGTACTATAAAACTTACTCTCAATCTGCCTCTAGGATTCTGATATCCTCCATCTCCGTAACCTCTTTGAGGAAACTAAAATACAATAGAAACATACATAATATGTTAAATCAATTATAATATTTAAAAAAATAATCTAAATAAATTAAAAATATATAACATGAAAGAGCTTAGTATATATTAATACTACTAAATTTAATACTACTAAATTTATAATACAATTTCTTTAATTATTTTGTATATACAATTTCTTTTTCCGTTTGCAGTTGTGTATCCATACTTTTATTAACTTTATTTAATTTAATAATAAAATATTCACGTGCATCGAGAGAAAAGTTGCAACAAACAGAATATAAATTAGTTGTCCCAAAAATACTATAGATTACAGTAATTGCATATCTATAAATTATAGTAAAATTATAGTAATTGCAATCATTTTTATGATAATATTGATGATAATAACTAATTTTCATGTTCTTATCTATACATATATATTTGTTGAACTATATATAGTTACATACATATAGTTATTATTATAACTAATATTATAGTAATAATAATTATAATTATAGTAATATGTAATTATAGTTATTACATAAGTAATAAAAATTTTTCTCTCTATAATATAATATATAATATATTAGGTGTAGGAAAAAGTTCGTGGCGTTTTTTTAATGCCATCTAATGGGAAAAAAAACGCCACGAACTTTTTCCCATACTAATATATATATTTACGTATATGTTATATGACAATTATATCTGTATTTGCTGAGATGTTTGATGATTATAATTACTTATACATGATAAAATCATTATGATTAGAAATTCCATTTTTGTAATTATTATTTACTGTTATGAAATGTTTTAATAATAATATAATATAATTTATATATTTATATGTAGTTTTTACCTTTTTACATTTTAGTTGGAATTTAGAAAATTATTATAAATTGTAATAGTTAAGGATGTATTCTGCAAAGTAAATTAAATTTGGAAATGTTTAATATTTACACTTCAAGTAAACTAGATACGTGTGGAAGTTGTGTGAATAGTATTATATTTTTATTTAATAACACATTTTTATAGTCTATTTTATAGTTTATTTTATAGTTTATTTTTTGTCAATAAAAATTAAATTTTTTTATACAACATTAAAAATCTCAATTTTTTATGTAAATGCTTTAAGTTATTCAAGATAATTTATACAAAATTTCATTGTGATTGTCTGTTTTCTGTAAAAAAATAAAAAAATAAATAAAATAATTTTGTTTATTTACAGAACAACTAATCTGTGCGTTCAATAAAACTTTATATTATATATATTATAAATCATCTTGAATATGTATTTAAAGTTCTTAAATACAAAATTCAGATTTTTTTTCATTAGATTTTTCTTAATATTTTTAGAACACATATCTATTTCTTATTAACATAATTTTTTATCCATATGAAAAATAACTGCTAAATTTTTTTTACTATTTTTAAGTGCAATATAAAACAATTTGTAATCATTTCATAATTTTTTGAATGTTTTTAAAATATGTTTAATATATTTAATCCTTAAATTATGATAATTGCAACTATTTTTTTTCTTAATGTGATGAAGACTATAGATGAAAACAATGCGGGGCGCGAAATTTTACCTTCGGTACGCCAACTTCTCTCGTGGATATCCCCATTTTCTCGTGATGCCGTAGCTGTACCGGATAGATGATCTGATAGTAATGACCACCGATATTTCGTATTAGCTCTTGGTTTTGTCGATATTCGTGTAGTAGTCGTTCGACCTCACCTGAAATTAATTTCCACGTTCAATCGAACGCCCTAATTTCACCCCCCGGTTCCCCACTCTTTTAACCACCCCTCTACGATCTCTAATTTCATCTCGAATGGACTTTGGAGCGATTCATTGCGCCGCATCGACAAAATTTCACGCTATTGCCATTAACCTGCCCTCTCAACCATCGACATTGAGATTTTAGTCCGTACGATTCAATAATAATGGTATAATAATAAAGTAGTATAAAATAGATTTTATTATCCCATTTCTTTTGCATCCACATATCAGTTCTCTCGATTGATTCCCTCTTTAAAAGCCTCGATTTCCTACATAAAAGAGTGACATTTTCTCTCTGATCAAGTCTCACACACGAAAGTGATGACATGTATATATATACATACAAGGGTCGTTTGAAAAGTTTTGAGCCTTAATATGAATATTACTCGTCAAAACCTATTGTATATGGTATTACAGTCTATGGTACTACAGTATATGTTTTAAAAGATACCTGTGAAAATTGTAGCTATTTTGAATACTCAGTTGTTGACAATCATTTGTGCCAATCCATGCCAGTGTTTTTGTAAAAATAGAAAAAGTCGAATATCGGCGATCCATGACAGAAATTTATGAATTGCAGTTCGAATTGATTGACTACCCACCGTATTCATTAGATCTTAATTTTTTTCCTATTTCCTAGAGTTTGGCTCAGAGAACAGAGACAATCATCAAACAAAAACACTGACATCGACTGGCACAAATAACTACATCACACAACAACTCTATGTTTCAAAACATGTACGATTGTAGCACCAGAGTGAGTTTAGGTGAGTAATGCCATTTTCATATTGAAGCTCAAAATTTTTCAAACGATCCTTGTATATGTATATATATATTCCTTATAGCATTATAAATTATAATATATATATTTAATATTTATCAAATGTCATATTTTTAGATTAATTTGATGTAATTAAATTTAAAATTCTTCCCACTTCATTTATTTGCAGATTTTTTGCGAACAATTTATATCCTATACATCGAACATTGCCCCTAGAATTTATATAATAGTTGAGGAATACATTTTGCGTGTTGAAAAATTATCATTATTCAGATTAACGATAAATATCCATATTTCAAACTTCTCTCTGGACTAATATTGATTGTCCTCTATTTCATGAATCATTTCGCGTCCTTATTTCGAGAAGTTTACGCATGCAGATCGCGAATTTAATTTCCAATCTCCACTCCTCGAGTAGCGCCCAAACATGCCGAGATTACTCGCCGATTAATTTACTCTTTTCATCCCGCCCGTCATCCTCCATCCTTTTCCTCCCACCAATTGTTGCCGTTGCCGCAGAAATGTCACGTAAATTGCGATTAATTCGGCCGACGTCATTATATGTTGCACATTACAGTTGTTGAACATGCGTTGCGGCAATTTACAGTGCGGTGGCTTCAATTTTGCGTCAGAAAATTCTGCAATGATGTCCTTCTTAAACGTGATTTTTGAAAATTTCTCAAGTACTTGAATACAAAATAATCATTTGTTTATAGTTATTGAATTTTACATTTTTATGCAAGATAGTACCTCAAACTTTAATTTTTAATTAAACTCTTTAATTTTCTAAATCCTAAATTATTTGTTATCAAGGCACATTATATAATATGTTTCCCAACACTTTCAATCTAAGTAATTGCAAACTGAATTTCTGTATAAAAAATAGATATATTCAAGTGATATATCAAATTAAATTAAATTTCATGTAATATACAGCAGCTATTGCTGTTTACTCGTGTATGCTCAACGCTGCTTTACATCCTAATCCCTAATTAAGCTCCCTAATTCTATGAATCCTGCATTCAACGTTACTGAAATACATTATATAAAATTTTCTCAGCTTTTAAAACCAGATTAAAATAAATGCGAACTGGAATAACTTCAAATTTTTCTTTTCTCTCTCTTAAGACTTCTCATTATACAATCACCGTAATATCTAGGCCGGGATTCACGTCGTCGAGCTCTGTCCCGGTGCATTGTCCCCGTCTAAAATGTAATCCAATTTAAGTTTCGCGTTTCCGACCAATCAGCGATGTTGACTTAACAATAAACCGCTCTCAAGGATTTGTCGTATCCTCAAGGATCAAGTTTCTAACGAAAGTGCTGCATTGCGGTCCTTCCATTTTATGGTAGTTTGTTTACGCAAAGCCTTATCCAATAGCCGTCGTAATTGTACAAAGATTGTGACAGCAAATCTTTGTAAATTTTTCCTATCACGCAATATTAACAGAATTTTAATTTATCTAACCGTTACGATTTATTATGTAAATAATGATGAAAAAATTTTATTGTTACATTAAATTAAAATTAATTTCACAGGAAAATTTAGATTAAATTGAATGATTTGTGAAACAATACTTACAAAATTTTATTCATTGAATTTTAATATCTTCGTAAATTTAGATAATTGTATTTTAAATTATCCTACTACTATGAATATGGGTAGTACATAAATAATTTTGTTTAAGTAATAATTTTGCTTAATAATTTTGTTTAAGTAATGTTATTTTACTAATAATTTTCTGTCCATTATAATGATATTATATTCACTCACCAGCAGGAGTTTCCTCTTCCTTCCAAAAGGAATCATCTAAGGTATAGTCTGCTTCTAAAACACAAAACAGAATGTGCATTTCAATAAATTATAGAAATTGTATTAGACAATAATTCAAAAATAAAAACAAGCAAATAAAGCAAATATAAAATGTGAATCAATCAAACAGATATAAATAGTTTTACAATCTACTCTTTATAATAATCAGCCAAGGATAATGTTTTAAAGAGTTACTAGCAGTAAAAGGATAAAGGTGGTATATACGTGTTCAGGTATTTTAATGGCTCACCTGAGAATTTTAGACAAGATAAACTTTAGGGTACTTCAGCGAATCAGAACAAAGCAAACTCTGCTGACCACATCCAAACAAGAAATCGAGGATCAAAAAAATATGAGATCAAAGAATCTAAAACACTTGATTTTGAAGATCTCATATTCAAAAGTCAAGATCTCAAAAACATCTCACACGAAAGCCTTCTTTAAATCAGTTTAAACTTTAACTTAATTTCAACTTTTTAATTATTAATTTCAAAAATATTTAATGTTCTAGGTAGATAAAGCGTTTAAAAAGTATCATATTTTCTCTCAATCGAAGTTTTACAGATTCTGGAATTTTATAACGTTTAAAAACATGTACAAAATATTTTATGTTCAATCCATCTATTTGTGTTAATTTTAAAAACATTTTATTTAAAATATTAAATATCACAATAGTAAAGTGACTCTAGTGACGACGAATGTTAAATGTTTCAATATTGAAACATCATAATGAATCCATTAATTATGCATCAGTTACTCGTCCCATTATAACCGTATGTTTACCTATCTTACTCATTCATCTGTTACGCGAGGTTAATACAGAAACTGCCAACCTTTCTATTGGAATACAAACAGAATAATTTTCTTATATTAGCCAAATATCTGATATTACCTTCTATTTATGGATATGTCGACTCAAGCATTTCCATTCGTTTGTTTATCATAAAAACATGTTATGTTCTTTCCACATAAAAGGATCTGTTATATAATTGCGCAATTCATCACATCCTGCAATCTGGATTGAGTAAAACGTTCATGTGAGAAACAAGAAAAAGAATATACGGTAGTATTTGCACTTTTATCCCGCACAAGGACGAGAATGGATGGCGAAACTTTTTCATCTTCGCGCAAAATTCTTCGCCACAAAATTCATAAGACGGACGTAATCTTAGATAAAGGGACAGTTTGCGCTGGCCTACTTCCGGTACCAGAGCACAAAAAAATCAGCCGAGGGCGAAGGCCTCGAATAGATCGGAGTCAATGACTCGACGGTGCAGTCACAGCGTTTCTTAACCCTCTGGAGCCCTTCGGGCTTTTCGAGCGAAACCGCGGTACATCATCCTTTACTATTGAGTGACTGAAATCTTTTCAATAATTGACGATAATATTTATCGTTAAAAACAGATAGTTATATTACTTGCTCGCAATTTGATCATCTTTTTTTTTAATTTAATATTTTATATTAAAATTTCTGAAATCAGAGCAACAAAGTTCGAATTGGATAAAATTGAGGTTGAGAAGAGCGTCAAAGATGAAGAAAGTTCGATTGC
>Ga0157364_1002242_pt1 | contig 17756 bp, 12 predicted proteins | sample AttsexASBM2_FD_111476 | JGI IMG/M metagenome (GOLD analysis project Ga0157364, IMG submission 111476) | Fungus gardens microbial communities from leaf cutter ant in Ribeirão Preto, State of São Paulo, Brazil - Atta sexdens ASBM2 | ecosystem: Host-associated > Fungi > Mycelium > Unclassified ... | reverse complement strand
GACTATTTTTTTGTGTAAACAATTATTTTTATTTTCTATCTTAAATTGTTTATATATTGAAGGAGACCTAATCTAGGCCGAAACGTTTATATATCTATATATTCGTTAAGAATAAAATATAAGCCTTGTTCTTTTTAGCTGAATTTTTACATTAATTCATGTTTCTTGCTCCTTTTTTGTTCTGAAAAAGAAGAAAAATGAATTATTCAGCAAAAAATGAAAAATGGCCTATTAATTCTCTACTAAAAATTTTGCGTAAGTGATATATGCTCTTTATTTTTGTATAATATTGAAATAAAGATATCAAAAAATCAATTATACTACATATTTTCATTTTGATATATATTAACATGAAATATTAAATATCTTATAAGCTTTATTAATTTTTTTATGATTTATCATATCTTAATATTTTTATGAACAGAATAATGAGATGAATCAATTGGTGTACAGAAAACATAATTGCTTATTTAAAATTATCCATTTTACTTACATATTTTTTTTTAAAGCAATTATGCATTTTCCTTACATTACTGATTTACTATTCTACAATATTTAATTAATAATGTTTAAGTGCTGCATATAGTTCAACGGATAAAACAAGATTATATAACGACACTAAACAGACTTTGGAAAAACCATGTATTATAGAATAATAGATTACAATGTTCGTGGTAATAATGATATAATAAACTGCAATATACTTGGACAATAATAATAAGAAGAATTTAAAATAACACAAATACTGAATACATATTATTAACAATAATGAGAGGAGGGAGCGGCGTCGAGAAAATTTTGGCAAAGAAACGGGCCAAGCCGCTATCAAATTATAATTAAAAGAGAAACACCGTGATAAAGTCATAAAACTGACAAAATGTTCATCGGCGTTCGAATACGCTGTTTTCCGAAGACTTAAAAGGAGCACTCAGAATTACAATATTTCAATATATCGTTATTAAAGATCTGCAAAATACACAAATTTAATTCACCTTAAATAAACTTATAAATAAACGTTCACCAATATGCACTAAGCGCCACTTGCCATATTTCATATTCAAGTGAAAACTGAAAGAAAAAAAGAATAAAAAAAAAGGAAAAAGATACATAATTGTATGCTTTACTCGCAGATAAATGTATTGACAGGATCAGAATTTGTAATTATTAAAAATCATTGTTATCGTATAACTACAATAATAATTTCATATACAAAGTTAAACATTAAATTGTTTAAAACATTGTTTTTTTTTCATCAAATTTCTGCATTTGGCGAAAGACAAATTGCTATCTATATAGTAAATTATAATTTGCGTGAATTTTAGTATCCATGAAACATGAAAGTTTGCTGATCCTACAGAATAAAAAGCCCATCGCATAAATTATTATAAATTATTCGTGAGGCTGTATCGTCGTTGAATTCGCGGTTTTCCCTTCAAGTTCATGTTATCTCATTCTCGAACGTAAAAATCACGCGAATAAACAATACATTGATTCGCATGCCACGACGCAGTTTAACCGAATCGTTGCTGTCATGACGCTTAGTGTACTTAATATAACGATTGTCTATATCGTAGAAAGGACTCAGGTTGCAAAATAATGTCGCTAATAGTGATTACACAGCCTTATTCCTATACTGTTTCTAGGAGAATTTAGCCGATAAATCGTAAAGTCGCGATTTTCAAAAATAACAGAGGTATTTTCGCATCATCACATTTTATGCGGCGCACATTTATTTTATCTCTTCTTTTTTTCCACGTTTATAATTGCACTGTCTCTTTTTGCGGATTGGTCCTTTCCGTGCGACTATACGTAAACAAGTAATTATTTGCGAAATGAGATCTCTCTCGTAACATTATTATAACGAAGCACCTCAAATACACTGAAAAAACGTGACTAAATATCCGAGAATAAAATTCGAGAAGAGACGATTCTCTTCTCTTCGGTTTCACAAGTACATTCTAAAATGTCGAAGCATGTGACACAGAGATCACGATAAAAGTGCGGTTCGCAAATTTAAATAGTTGCAAAGAGTCTCCCTGTAGTCCGAATCGAGGTCTCTTAATACTATTAGTAGATATATCAGAATGTTAGAAGAATGGCGACATAACTGAAGATTTTCTTTTTTAAATGCCATTTCTGAATATTTATAGGCATTCTTATATTAATTTTTGCAGCTAACATTTAAAGCGCGCGCTTCGTTACTTTTCCATTACAAGAAATAAATCTTACGATATAGATTTTTACGTTTCTATAAAAATGCAATAAGCAAATTGTTCATTTTGTATTCGAATATTATAATTTAATCAGCTTTTTAATTAAAGATAATAAAAAAACAAATCCCAGTCTTTTATATAATATTTATAATATAAACAAAATATGAAAATAAGCTATAGAATTCAATTCTAAGCATGGTAACAATGTGATTATTTAACATTCTTATTTGTTCGTAAAAAAATAATACTTAGTTTTGAGGGACAATTTCGCGATTTCCTAAATTGCCCTGTTCTCAGCCAAGAAGCTACATTACGAAGTACAAAAATATATTTTTGATAAAGTCGACTTCGTTGAAGTCTAAGACAGCCAATTATTGATTTTAGATACATACATACAGCCGGTCACAGAAAGGTCATAACACTTTTTTTCGATGGGTTTCGAAGTGTAGTCTACTCATTAAGCAATTGATTCTTATTTATGAATCCATGAATAAGAATCAATAAGAATCAATAAGAATCGATAAAAAAACTGTATCCCATCAAACCCATCAAAAAAAAAGTGTTTCAACTTTTCTGTGATCGGCTGTACAAGGACGCACATACACACTCTCACATACATACATACACACATACATACACACATATACATACATATGATACTGTGCAATAAAATCGACTCTTTCCAACTATTTTAATTTAAAAATGGCAGCTTTATTCGCCGCTCTTATTGTGGCAGCGATTATTGAAAACTGTTAAAATACAATGACAGTATATCATTTATGTTGGAGGCCAAATACTATTTTCACGCTTACATTAGAAGACCGTTCATTAAGAGCATCGATTACATAACGCATTAAACATTAGACTTTTTTTTGCTAAAACTATTGTTTTTGTTCAACGTTTTCAGAAATAAGGTCGTTGATGTGCGTTTAGACAGTTCCATCACATATTAAATAAGAAAATGTGTGTGACCTAGTCGTGACTAATCAAGAAATAATTGGGTGATTGTGTGCACGATAATTGACCGATTAGTTTCGATCAGATTGTATCTTATGCACGAATCTTCTTTTTTAAGCTGATTAAACAAAGTATGCTCGACTGAGAAATGAGGTTTCCTCAAATCGGTTATTATATAATAACTCTATATTTTCTCGATTATTTACGAGATTACAGCGAGTTTGTAATGGCAGATTCGTCCTCTAAATCGCAAATTGACTCTGAGTATTTAACGCATGGAGGACAATCGTTGGAACAAAAACTTATGATATGAATAATGTTGAAGAAATTAAAATATGATTGACAAATTAGATCAGGCAATCAAGAAAATAGATGCAGTTTTATACGCGATCAGTGAGTCGTTTAATTCTTCCTAATTTAGTCTGTTTAATTCATCGAATTAAACAAAATATCAAGATTTTTAATACATTTTCTTATTAAATATATGTATATTACATATATATATTTTTAGCGCGCTTCTGTAATACGTATAAATTTAAAACAACAATATATAAATTTAAATTATTTTTGTAAAGTTTAATATCCAGAATGATAAGATTAAAAAACGACTCACTGATTGTATTTCGAAAAAAAAAAACTTTATGTTCCGTTCATATTTCAGTAGTAATCCAGTTACGTTTTCTTCGAAATGCCATAATCTGGACAAGCATTGTTTAATTAATAAATAATGAACTTTCCACAGGAAAGTTATTTTATTTAAAATTTTCATATATGTTTTTTAATTTATTTGTTCATATTTTATCTGATATCTTTAAATAATTATTTATTAAACTGTAAAATTATTAATTGTAATTACAACAAATTGTAATTACATAATGTTTGAATATAAATCGTAAACCATCTATTCAAGTATGTTATTAAGTCATAAGATATTCACATTATTGATATTGAAAAACAGATGATATTGCTCCAATATTTTTGCGGCAATCATTGTTAAGCAAAATTATATTGAAATTTAAATGAACTTATTTAATTATACGATAATATACATAATTCCATAAAAATTTTGTGAAATGTTCGAATACAATGCAACTGGACAGTTACCGTATTTAATGTAATGTGAACAAAGTTTTGCTATAGAAAAATTTTGACAGAAATTTTTCGATTGCTTTGTGGAAAGATAAGTACGAGATAATTAGTTTTCTATAATGAAATGCTTCTTTCTTCGTAAATCTACAGCAACATTCGCCTAGTAATGACATATTATTCCGACTTAAACCTATGAATTTTTCTTAACTATAGACGATATCGCTGTATACTTAATGGAGCTGGGCAAAACAATAGATTCAGACATTTCAATTATGGAGTGAATTTCACGGTTATTACTGATTTGCACATTTTTCAATTAACAAAAATGTTGAATATCTCAGATCTCGCGTATATACTTATTATTACATTAAATAATGCTTCAATAAGTCTTCGATAATTTAGACATGTAAACTATTGTATAATAACACAACAAATTTAGTAGCATTCGGAAACGTGCCGGCGTTTTTTTACCCAGCTACAATGCTTAGTTCAATTTAAAATTAACTTCAATTTATTTTCGTGCGTAGAGATAATGAGGCAGCGTTCAAAAATCTCATACACTTAAAAATATCTTAATACTACTTCCTCTATTTATCTGATCTCATTTGCCGCGAGATATTGGAAGCAGATTGATTACTAGATAGACGGATCTCGATTAGCAAGCGTGAATTTATGTTCTGAAGTGATCACATTCGTCACCGTAGTGGGTACAGTAAAAAAAAGCAAACAAGTAATATATATTTTTAGAGTAGATATAGATATATATCCATGTTATATATACTTATTCAAAATAAGAATTAACATTTAACAAATTATAATATTTCATTTAAATGCTTACTTTTTTACAAAATATAGAGTAAAAAGAATTAGATTCATCTGGTAAATCTAGGTAAAAAAAAAAATTTAATAAATTCCACTGCAATAAAAACTCGATATTTCGAAACTCAATTAACTTTGTAATTATAGGTACAGCGAAATGAAAACTATAACAAATACTGAAACATTTAAAACTATTACTTAAAACGATTTTTAAAAAATGATCATAAAAAATGATGAATTAAATTATACATGAATTCAAATTGTACCCAGCTTCGATTGCGAATAAATTTCTTGACATTTCCATAGTCGACTAAAAAAAGCTGATAAATACGTTCCTTGATATCACACGTAGTACCGTTACTTTAGTATGATCACAATTACGATGTTCGCAATAATTCTCACAGCCTGCTGATGCTGCTGATTAATCCTTAACGATTTACACTGCTATCTTGTTTATCTTAGGCTTGGAATTTGTCATAATTTTTCAAGAAGTATAAACTTTTTAATAACGAAAACATTTTATATCGGGCAGTTGTGGATCATTAAAAATTAAATTAATATCGACTATTGAAGTGTCTAATAAAATGATAGTGCTTCAAATATCAAAGAATTCGACAGCACACTGTGACAGACATAAAATTACAAATGATATTGAGGTATTCGCGCAATGATAATCAAAGCCATCTCAAAGATCAATTCCATTCAAAGGTCTGGATTTTGTCAAAGATGTATTTCCCCTTTCCTCTCCTCTATCTGCGATGTCTTTTGTTTCTTCTCTCTATTGAATAAAGTTCTATCTATTTACAACAAAGCCCTTGGTCGCACGCTGACACAGCTGAGTACCAGCTGTAGGCCTGGCTATCACGAGAGTATGGGAGCGACTTCAGTCACGTCCTTGCAGTCTTGAATAGATAACTGAGCGATCTCGCTCACCATCTCCTCCTGAGTCTCCTTCTTTAATATTGTATATCCCTGCGGTACTTGTTCCTCATTTTCATACATTGCTTTGCCATTAGTCGACTTTGCTTGGCCATTCGCCTTTTTCTTACTGGATGATTCCTCATTGGATCCGCCTGGGTTAATCTTGAATACACTCTTGATAATGCTATTCACCGTTGGCTGTAAGCGTTTTGGACTCTCCGAAGAATTATGTTTATCATCTTTGGTTGTTTGCGCTCTTCGCGTTCGCGCATTGCCTTTGACAAATTTATTGGCATTCTTTTGAAGAGTCAATTGTATAGCTGGCACTTCCGTCTCTTTCGTTTCCATCATTTTATTAGATTCTAGTTTTACAGAATTCTTTTTTTCACATGACGGTGTTTGATCGACGGTACGCGCGAGTTCCGAATTACAGATGTCTTGTTTTTCTGGATATGTATCAATCACAAATTCATCATTCTTTTTTAGATCCTCATCTAAATCTGTTACTGGGACAGTTTTCGGTTCCTCTGTTTTTTCTGCTAGAGCTTTATTCTCCGCATGATTAGTTGTATCTTGTCGCTCCGTCATTTCCCTTTGAAGAACTTTAACAGGACTCTTCGGCTTTATGAAAGATTGGTCTTCTCTATTTTGGCAATTTGTACAAGAAATATGTGTCGGTGAATTTGCCTGTCTTTTAGTAGCGTTGTTTTTCTGAGCTACTCCCATATGCGGTCTACTTGCTCTATGCGCATTGTTTTGTACATTGAATGATGACCCAGATTGCTCATATTGTGACTGTACGTGATTAAAGTGTATTTGTGACTGCTGTGGTTGCGGTTGCATCCTGCGAATATTAACGTGCATTGCATTATCCATGTGTGGTGGCGGCGGAGGCGGTATCGACTGTTGCTGCTGCTGCTGTTGTTGCTGCTGATAAGTAGTATATGGCTGAAAAGGCTTCATTTGGTTCGAAGGATTAATATCGGGAGTGGTATTTGCAGGCGGTCCGTATGATAAATTCGAATTTGGATGCATGTATTTTGTATTCACATACTGTGGCCATGTTTGCCTCGGTTGAAATTGATGCTGTGCAGCAATAATATTCTGCACAACTTGATTATCTCTACCGCGCTCGCGATAGTTATCAGTACGTTGATCGAGTGTAATTTGACGAACATTATTGGGGGAGTGTTGCGTCACAATATGTCCGGATATGAAGATAGGCTCGTTCTTGGAAATTACCGGACTTTGAGGCTGATGTCCATAGTTCTCATAATGTATATTTTCGTTGTTAATAATCCTACCATAAGTGACGCTCGAGTGATACTGCGGTGGTTGTGGTATATACTCTTGCTGCTGCTGCTGTTCTGGATACTGTGGAAATTGTGATATGGGAGGTTGAACATCAATCCAAGTTTCCTGCTGAGGAGGACGCTGCTCGTTGTCGCGTATGGCTAGCACTGCATTCCAAACCTCCTTCAGCTCACCTGTGATGTCTCGATCTTTCATTATCGTATAATTACGATTGAAAACTATTCCTGTGTTCATCGCTTCTATGAAGTCTAACAGTAATTCGATAAAACTCGTACGCTTCTGTTAGAAAATAATAGTTGTATAATAGGTGATAAAAATATCACAGACTTTATACTCCTTCAGAATTAATACAACAAGAATATTTGTTAGAAAATCTCTACAGATTAAAAATGTTTTACTTACTTTAGCATCCTGAGCATTCTTGCCATTTATTCGTAGGACTTCTGGATTGGCCATTACAGCAAACACTATAGCCTCTATCTTTGTGCGAGGGGGTGGCACTCTCATACCTCCATAGAGTGGCACAGGCAGTGAAGGTCTACGAGGCATTGCAATTTTGTCCCAAGACAGTACATTTACATAACATGGAGCTGTAGTACCCTATCAAGAAAATTGATATTTATATAATACCCACTCTATTGATTTCTACAAGTTATGTAATAAACTTTTGCAATAAGAGCACTGTCATCACAATGATATAATACCTGTATAAAATCTTGTATACACATGTGCGGTTGTGGTGGATTCTTAAAGAGTCGCGCTCCATTACGCGACTTCATTCTGGGTACACTACTTTCTGTCATTTTGCAACTGAAAGTTAATCAATTCAATAGTGAAAATCCTATACGCAAAATTCAATGTGCTATTAAAATGTGCGTTTTATATTTCGTACAGGTGTTTTCAGTGTTAATAACGTTCGAATAAGAAAACTGCGATCTTGCTTGCCTTTTAAAATCGTATATGCAGATTGTATCGGTCAGAGTTTTTAAGTCTTCAAAGCAACATGTGAGAGTCTAAAAATGACTGATTTTCGAAACCATTTCCAAATTAGTATAACTTGTTACATGTACAGAACTCGCTCTATTGAAGACCCGGAGTATCGAAGATTCTTGTTTCGCAACCGCTTTGATAATAAAAGCGTACCGCATGTGCGAGGTGTTCCGAAAAAAATAGGAGTTACCAAATGAAAACACTCCGCTATCAATATGGCGCGGCGAGCGGTCGAAATCGCGGCACGTTGACAGCTGCGGCTGCATAAAAATTGAAACTCCGTGGTGCCTGCGGATGCTACGCTGCGCAACTTTTGTGAAACTGAGAGTAATTACGTAACGCGACACGAGGGTAGAACGATAATTCCGCGATTCAGATTCCCGAGCGATCGAGGTCGCCTCGAGGCACTGCCAAGGTTACACGCGCCCTGTCAACATAACCTGTCGCAACCAAACGGAGCTCGCGCCGCTAAATCTGAATTGCGAATTGCGGGTAGAGGGTAGGGCGAGGGGTAGAAAATACGAGTGGATCGTGTCGTGTTTCTTTTTGTAGGCACTCACCCCGATGGCGGTGTCTCACTCGCGAGAAAATAACCTCAAACGGCCGCGAACACGACGCGAAACATTCCTGACAAAGGGAAAGATGCTTTCAAAAGAGACGAGCCATCGTCCCTTTTGTTTATTATCTTCCCGGGAGCTGCACCAAGCTGTACAGCGCCCGATCGACACCTAACGCCCTCACGGCCGTCACATGAATCTTTTAATAAGGGCCATTCCAACTTCCCAGCAAACGAGAGTGAATTAAAATGGATTGAAATTTTTTTTATCCAAATGCGTATTTTAAATAGCGAATAATTTTTTTTGGATTTAATTGGATTCAATTGAATGCAATTGGATTGAAAAACTACATTTCCTATTCAAAATTTTGAATTGAATAGTATTCACAATGTGTGTTGTTTGTGTGTACAGAAAAAGCTAATATTATTTTTAGATTAAAAGGTATAGAGATATGCTCCATGCAATTCCTATAAATGAATAAAAAAAACATTCAGGATTGAAAAGCATTCATTTTAACATTCATGAATCAATATTTTTGAAAATCTGAATCCATTTCAATTCATTTTAATCCATTCTCGTTTTCTAAGATGCATAGCCGCATAACACATGTATAAAGAAAATCATCCAATCATATTTACGTTTGCCTTTATGACAGAAATGTGATTGGATAATTTTCTTTATACATATAGTTATGCGGCTATGTGTGGAATGGCCCTAATAGGTTTGTTTGCATCATATGAACTTTCCACTTTTATCTTAAGGCCGGAATCAGACTATGCATTGAAGATTGAGATTAAAGATTAAAGATTGAATTTCACCAATGAACACAAAGAAATTTTGGCTTCTTTTGTTTTGATTGATCAAATTTCAATCTTTCAATCTTCAATCTCATTCTTCAATGCATAATCTGATTTCGACTTAAGTGTACTAATGACTTCTGCATACAGAACTTGATAACGCTTGCCGCGCGACGGAAGTTGTACGACCAATCAATGTCTCGCTTGCTCAAAAATAATAGATATAGAAGTTTTGCTTGGAGAGACCGACTTAAAAACATAAAATTATTGATTAGTGCGATAACTTCCGGCAAACATTACATTAATGTCCGTTTTCACCATTTGTAGATTAACTTTAATCTTGGTTCAACAAGGAATAGCGATAGAAATAACACGATTTCCTATCAGAAATTGTATATTCTGATATATCCGATTTCTGATTGAAATCGTGCTATCATTATTCCCTCGCATTGTGTCTTGGGCTTTATTCTTCATCTTTTTCTAATTCTAAAGATTAGAAAAAGACGAAGAGTTGAATCGAAATTAAAGTTAATTTATTATCGGTGGAAATGAGCATAAGTAATACTTCAACTGATACTTTAAAGACAAATTTTCACACAAAGGTACATCACGTGTAAATAAAAGGCGAAATTAAAAAAAAAATGTCAAGTTGCTGTACATTTATTTCAGAAATGAAAAATAAAAGGCAAAATTATGAAAGTATTAATTCGCAAACACTTCAAGAGTGTAAACATATTAAAAATACTTCAAGAAGACTTTGTTAAACGTGCAACACAGCAATGAGCTATAACCAATAGCTAACGAGCAGAAATAAATTTCTTGAAGATATTAGTAAAAAATTTTGTAACGAAGACTGTAAATAATCTAAAGAATTATCTATAGAATGAAGAGAATGGAGATAGCAAAAGATTACCCAACAACCGAGAATGGGTTGAAATGAATCGAAATGGATGAAGATTTTCAGAAATATTGATTCACGAATATTAAAATGAATACTTTTCAATTCTAAATGCATTTTTATTCATCTATAGGAATTGTATGGAGCATATCTCTGTCTTTCAATCTAAAAATAATATTAGCCTTTTCTGTACATTGTGAATACTGTTCAATTCAAAATTTTGAATATGAAATGCAGTTTTTCAATTCAATTAAATCTAATTGAATCCAATTGAATCCAATTGAACTCAATTAAATCCAAAAAAAGTATTCGTTATTTAAAATCGTTATTACGCATTCGGATAGAAAAAAATTTCAATCTATTTTAATCCATTCTCTTTACTAATTCTTAAGCAAAATAATAAGTTGCATATTAGATATGGATTGCAAAAGGAGTACAAAGCTCTTGTTGGATATATTTTACAAAACATAGTCAGATGCCTCCTCTGCATTCTGTAATGAAAAATAAGGAAGATTCTATTAGATACAGAGAAGACTGTTAGGTTTATTTCGATGCAGTACAGAAATATTATATTTTATTTTTATTTTGGATACATAAGTACAATCCATATTGACATTTATTTTCTTAAAGTTTTTCATGCTTACTGAGACTTAAATTTTATTCATTGTATTACAAAAATTTTGTTTTTATTTTAGAGACATAAGTGCAATTACTCTCAAATTTCCATCAAATTTCCAATTTTCTTAGTTTTTCTAAATTTACAAAAAATGTTTTCCAGCAAGGACAGTACAATACAGTAAGGGTATGGTTAACGTGATGTTGCAAACGCTTTGAAGCGTTTTTTAATTGGTCAGTTTGTAAAATTCTTCTTTCTAATTGGTCCATCAAACGCTTCAAATCATTTGTAATGAGATTTGACCACAATCTAAAGCATTTCATTCTTGTTTAACGTTCGCAGAATGTAATTCATTGTGTGTCACATTGTTCTTGCTAGAAAACGCTCAGAAACTTAAATATTATTCGACATATTATAGAAATATCTTATTATTTTAGATACAATAATTATTATTTTAGACACAATAATAATCATTATTATCTAAATTAATTTAGACATAAATACAATTACTCTAAATTGTCTTTATTTTTCATTTTCTGAGTTTTTTCAAGCAATAATATTGTTTTTTATGTATTTCAGTTTAATTTTTTGTATGTCAGTTACAATTATCATAAAAAGTATGTTATCACTGTGATAATTTTATTATTATTAAAATTATCAATTACATTTATTTTTGTATAATAAAGACAATTAGTAATAACAATATAATTTATGTATAAAAAAAGTATTGTATGTGACATAATAAAGTAATTATGAAGTATTCTATAATATTTTAATGTAATATTAGCTGTATTATTGTGCAAATAGTTGACGACACAATTCGTCTCGCAATTCATGACCATGCTGATTTTCACAAATTATTTCATCATCATTTTCAATATTTATTATTATTTCTTCTTCTAAGTCAAGATAATCCTCGTTAAGTGGAGGCTCTAAGAGTTCTAAATCATCTTTATTTGCTAAATTATGTAAAATACAAGAAGCATGTATAACTTGAACCATACGTACGATGTTTCGCAACCTGAAATGATATAATTGTCTAAATCTTTGTTTCCAGCAGTCGATTGCATTTTCAACTTTAACATGACATGAACTTAATTTTTGATTAAAATGTCTTTGTGCCTGAGTTAAATGTCCAGTATCTCTGTACGGAATTATTAAATTTCTTAAGCATGGATATGCACTATCTCCAAGTAAATAAGATCCATCTAAAATAAGACTTATTTATTCAGATGTAAATTTAAAAAAAATTATACTGATGTCAATCATTGCTAACCTGAGCAAATTTCTTGAAGAGATTTGTACAAAGGAGATTCTTTGAATACTTTTGCATCATGGACGGATCCTGGCTTGCCAATAAAAACATCTATGAATTTCATGTTATGATCAACAGTTGCTTGCATATGAATAGAAAAATATTGCTTTGTATTAATGTACAAATCATGATCCTGTTGTGGTTTGTCAATTCTTATGTGTGTACCATCTATACAGCCTGAAAATAAATGTTATATAAAAATGAATATAAATTTAATACATGTTTCAATTTAATACATAAGAAATAAATTTTGTTAATATACCAATAATTCCAGGAAATCCTTTTAATTGAAGAAAATGTGTCTTTGTCGCTTCTTTTTCCTCCAACGTAGGAAATTTTATTGTTTGCGGTGCAAGTTGCATTAAAAATTTCGTTACTCTTGTTATAATTGTATGCAATGTATTTCTTGTAATATCAAATCGATCAGATACGTCTCGATAGCCACCCTCATGGCCAAGAAACCACAAATAACTTAAGATACACTTCTCACTCGTTATTGGACCATATCTTATACGTTCTATAATTTTTAATTAAATAATAAATATTATTTTATCATATAAAGTTAATTTGAAGAAATTAAGTATTTTAAACTATTCATAATAAAATACCTTTCAAAGATGTAAAAACGTCTGATTTTTCGAAGCGTGCAATAAGTTCATCAGCTATTTTCCGTGACAAACGAAAATGTATGGTAAAGTCAATATTAATATAATTTCTGACAATATGTTCTATGTAATTATTAATTTTAACTTGATGTAATGGAATTTTGTGGACTGGTCGGAAATAATACCCAGCTTCGTTTAAACGTCGCCGGGCGGTCCTCACGGATATTTGGATGTTCGCTGCGTTGATGGCTTCCTGGATGGAGCTGTAAGGTCGATCAACAACTGCAGCGACGAGAGCTTGCACTTGTTCCGGTCCGGTCTTACGAGGACCATGATTATTCTGACGATGATCATGCAAAGCATCATCACCGCCCTCGGCAAATCGTCGTATCCATCGTCGGACAGTTTTTTCAGAACACGGAATATCAGCAGCAATTTCTGCTACTGATCTTCCGGCTTGTGACTGTCCGACAATACGACCTCGTATTTCTGGACGCAAGTTTCGAGGCATTGTTATAATTTCTATCGCGATGAAAATAACATCCGCTCGATGCTACGACATCACGATAAGTGATCGAATAATAAGAAAAATAAGCAAATAAATAGAGAAAAAACAAAAATGATTCAGAAGCAGTTTAGCAACAAATATGAGAATACAGCGAAGAAACACCTTGGGATTCAAACAAATCAGATGTCTATCTTTGACATTCGAACTACCAACTGTAGTACGGCACAAACACAATCGATATAAGCCATAGAGGATAGAGACTAAGGTCCGATTGCACCAGTTACTTTGCGTGCGCAGATGTTTTCACTAAAACTGGTAGTTTTTCTAGAATTCAAAGGATACATTGATCAATGAATCTTTTGTACATTATTAATAATATTATAATAAATAAATTTATTAATTCCTTTTTTGTTGATTAAGAGTCTGAGCACAAGAATTGTCGTAACACTTACTTAGGGTATATCCACACAACTTGCATAATCGCATAAATGCATAAAAAAATTTTATGTGTCTTTATAAGAGAAATGTGATTGGATAATTTTCTTTATGCATACATTTATGCGTAAGTTAGACATAACTCAAAAGCTTTCATGTCTGACATACAATTTATTACCTTATGTTTTCAAGAAAATAGTCGTATGCCATGTCAAGCTGTTATTTACGTCTACTTAACCCTAACACAAAGTCAACTCTGAGTCGATTATAGTTTTTAGACATCTGAAAAATGGATGTCCGTAAGTCGACCTTAGATGACTTAGACGTCTCTAAATCATACAATGTTCCACTTTAAAAACGATTGTAAGCTGATTTTAAATCAACCATTCTAAGCTGTGGTCCGATTCATATCCATAACACTCATAAACAACCTTATTTAATTATTAAACAAGGACGAAATGATTCCACATTTAAGCTTTGTGAGCGCAAATCGTACTAGACGTCCTAAAGTCGATTTTGAAGGACGTCTATACAAAGTCGACTTACAGTCGACTCTAAAGATTTGACTTAGCAAAGTCAATTTACAGTCAATATATCGATATTTGTACTGTTAAAGAAGTCTCTAAGTAAGTGTACGACAACTCTTGTGCTTAGATCTTAAGTGCTCAGTAAGCGATGATTCATAGTACTGAATGGACGTATTCAGAGGATTCAATTGAGTGAGTGTTCGCTACTATTGGTGTATTCTTTCATTATCTAATCAGCATTTTAGATCTAGAAGAATAATTAACCAATTACAGTTTCGAGTATTTCCCTGTCGAACGGCAGGGGAATGTTCGACTGTTGGTTGATTCTTACATTCTGATTTAAACGGTGGAAACTAGACCAATATTTGTTAATACTGATAGTATTATTAATCATGTAAGGTCAATTATTAATCACCTATAAGGTTGAAATTTATCTTATTGCGAAATTATGGATAAGTATACTGTTATTTCCATTTTCGTTAGATTACGTAGACCTAAAGCAATATCCTGATTGGTTCATCGGTTTAAGTTTACACCTTGGGCTGCTACACACAAAATTCTGTAACAGTATGCGTTACCCTTAAGCTTACATTAATGATTCTTTAATATGGTTGATTTTTATACTTAAATTCAGCGAAGAACTAAAAGTACGAATCAATCATATTAATTAAAGAATCACTAAGCGCTAATTAATTTTCTTTGCTAAATGCGTTTAATGCATCCTATGTATGTGAACCAATGAAAAGATGCTACGAATTGTCCAGACTCTGTATTCTAGGGACACTAGAAACTGGGAACATCCTTTCCGTGGTAATAGCCTTTCCAAAAGTTTCGCCGTGAAGTTACTTACAAATTCCCTAATGTATCGCGCGCTTCGCGCTTTCGCGGCAAGATGATCGCGCGCAACTTCAGATAGTTTAGATCAATTGTCGTTCAATTAGTTGAGTTAACGGATTCATGTCAATTCATTTCGATATCAAGCAAATGAATGTTCGTAATCCCGTTCTATCGAACATCATTGTTTCGCGCGACGGGCCGTCTTCGATCGCGATGAAACAATTTAAATGCGTTGGAATATCGATATGGTAATTATTATTGTGATCTATTTGTCGATTGTCGATGTAATTTTCTGAGGTTTCATTCCGTTATTCACTGCAAATATTGAAAAATATAATATTATACGTTATTGAATCATAGATTTTCAGTACTCGCAGTGAATAATGGAACGCACCTCAGATCTTTATCGATTCAAACTGTACGAAAAATCTAAAGAACAAAATGGCGGTTATCAAGTAGCCGCGCTATTAATCGAAAGAAGCTTCGATAATTGCATATCAGTAGCAACCTATATAGCATAGATCTTCAAGTGACATCTTAAGACGTTACATCTCCTGGATAAATTGCTGTATGGGAATTGCAGGAAATAGTCGCGTTCTGCAGATCATTTTGCAACTATTGAAAGTTTTTTCTTCGCACTAATTAGATTATATTTTTTTTTCAATTTATGCCCCATTTTTATCAATGCAGATCGATTAACTTACTTTCTATCTTTTAACTTGCTTTCTATCTTTTTCTAATTTTAAAAATCAGAAGAAAAAAATCTATGCAATACAATAACACTAATATAGTCAAAAATAACATTTTTTTAAATTGTGATTAATTAAAAAGTGACTTTTAATAACAGTTTTCGAAACTACTTTAACATTATTTTGATATCATGATGACTTGAAGTATGTGTTTTATTTGAAGAATTAATGAGTTAAATCAAGATTAAAAAGTTAATAGAAATAAACGTTAAAGGAATAGTTTATCTTCTAGCAAAGAAAATAGTTCCAATAGTTGCAAAATAGACATTGCATCTAATTAAGTCTAATTAAGTCTAGAACTTTTTATACTGTTAGTTTAGCTTTTTTCTTTTTTCTCCAGATAAAGAGAAAAAGAGAAAAGATGAATCATAATGTTCAGCCAAAAGAATAAATCTGTTATATGTTATTAGATATTCGTGGGAATTGAATTCTAATCTGAAGACTGCAAGTGCTCGAAGCTGTAGATCGCAGAAAATTTGGAAAATGGAAAAATTTCTTTCCAACGCGCCCGCAATCAATCAGACGTAAGTAATCTTGAAACGACGTTATAATTACAAATGTGATTTTATTGCTAACATATTTTTTGTTTGAAAATTATCGAAAGAATCATGTTCAATAATTGAAGATTTTCTATTATTTCTATTATTTTTATAAATTTTCTATTATTTCTATTATTTTTATAAATTCGACCATACACACTTATTCGTTGGAATCATTGTACAATTTTGTCCTCGTTGAACAATTTTGCGCATCGTTGTGCTCGACCTTGATAGAACAATTATAAACAATTAATGCGACAAATGATGGCTACAGAAAAAAAGGATGATGTCGGCCAACGGCTTGAAAAGCGCCTTATACTGAAACTTGCTGTAGAACTTGCACAAGCGGGCGGCTCAGAGGACTGTAGTTAGCGACTATTAATATCATCGATCGGGATCGATAGTTCTGCCTGCGAGGCGTCATAATAATATGGTGGATGGTGCGGACCTCTCTGATACCCCGCCGATACGTCACGTACACCGGTAACGATGTACAAGTGGCGCCAATAATGCTCGCAAACATCGCGCCTCACTGTACAATCTGTTATCGTTAACTCGCGCTCGGGACCATCCGCTAATGCAGTGCCGCTAATGATCCGGCATTAAGAAACAAAACAACCATGTATTGTGGATCCTTGTAAAATCGTGCGACACACACACACACACACATACCTGATCCGTGTGTGACTCTATTTTCTTTCTTTCTGCAATAATTCGATGGACGAATCTAATAGTGACTTCAAATCTAATAATGATTTCAAATCCACCTAATTGTAAATTTGAATTAAACTTCAATTTTCTTTAATTAACAATTTAAAAATTCGCTGTAAAATCGGATAAGGTTCTGCGCACAATAGAAGAGACATTAGAAATAGAAATAAATATTAAATATTGCAAAATAAAAAAATTGGCAATAGAGATTAAACGTAACGCACAATGTAGATAAATAAAATATGAGACATATTGATATTTTTTGTAAAATGAGTAAAGAGTTTGATATTGTGTGTGTGTGTGTGTGTGTGCAAATAAAATAAATTAAATTTCACATAAAAAAATTTTAAGGATAAATG
>Ga0157364_1002240_pt1 | contig 17760 bp, 12 predicted proteins | sample AttsexASBM2_FD_111476 | JGI IMG/M metagenome (GOLD analysis project Ga0157364, IMG submission 111476) | Fungus gardens microbial communities from leaf cutter ant in Ribeirão Preto, State of São Paulo, Brazil - Atta sexdens ASBM2 | ecosystem: Host-associated > Fungi > Mycelium > Unclassified ... | reverse complement strand
ATATATATATAAGTATATATAAATAATAAAATAAATAACATAAATAAAAGACATTTGACATAAAAAAATAAAGTAAGAAGTACAATCTTATCAAAGACTAAAAGAGAAAAAACGTAAATGCAGTCCGCGGTAGCTCTGATTAGCTGTACTTGCATTTATCATACTGCTTCGATAATATTCCAAAGGTAGAGCGACACAGGGGAAAATTGCGCGAGATGCAGGGACAGACGAGCGATACAACGATTACGGCGAGTAATCGCGATAATCGTCACGGGACCTGCTGCTGGAGTCACGACACCGGCCAAACCTGCCGATGGCCGAACCAAGCAGAACTGAATATTCATTAGCGATGATAATGTTACACGATCCTCCCCCTCTACTCTGTTTCCCGTTGCAGCAAGCTTCGGTCCAACAAAATCCCTTCCTCTCTTTCTCTTTCTCTCTCTCTCTCTCTTTCTCTCTCTCTCTCTCTCATCCTCTCATTCTCTCTCGCTTTTCTCTTCATCTCGCACCTTCCGCTTTTGCTTCATCTCTGCCACTACTGTTTCGTTGCAACGCGAATGCACACACATGTCCGTGTACGCGTGTACCGTGTGTGCGCGCCCTATCCATTCCCTTCCAACAAAACGGTGCACCGGCTTTGAATACGGGACTGATTATTATTCAGAAAGTATAACGCTCCAACTGCGACTACGAGGGGAGGAGTACCGGGCGAATCTAACTCGATTACGTTCTCGCATAACTCGGGGTGAAACACCCCGGGTCGCCTAAGGGCAACTACAGCACGGAGCGTCGGTTCTTTTTGAGAGATTGCCCCCTGCGTCGCGTTTCATCTATGCACAGAGAAATCGCGATAAGTCGCTCTGTCGCGACAAGAAATGATAACGAGAACGTCATGAGCAGCGTTATTTCAAGTACAATACAACTATCGAGCATAAATTAGAAACAACTCAATTCCGTTAATTCCGTAGAGCTAATTTTTACGAAGGTTTGCTGAAATTGTTTTCACCGGGGATTTAAAATCACTGGTACGATATCACGAATTTAGATTTCACATAACGCGCGGCCGTGCGAAAATATAAGCCCGATGTTTATTCGCGATAATGGAAACGTGAGGATTAATGTTGCGGTTTCGTAGAGTCTCTCTCTCAAAATTTGAACTTGACGAAATTATAGCAATTTCAACCAGTGATTTAAACGAAATACTGACAAAGAAAATTCCGTCGAAGAAGAGATATCGATATTAAAGTTGTAATTTGCTATAGATTTTATTTCATTATAGTTGGTATTATATTTTATAGCATTATAAAAAATATTTTTCTATTGAGAAGAAGTGAAAGAAAAGTTAATTGAAAATTTAAGTTTATATTGCTCTCTAAATCTGAATCAGTGGATAATCATTAATTATCTAGTAACATACTTTGCACTGATACTCAGTGAAGTTCAACTAAAAAAAGAAAAATTTTTGCATTGTAAATTAAAATACTGATGTTTGCACGTTAATTTCAATTTTCCAATATCATATTTATTGAATTTATGCATTAAAACAAGATTAGTTAGATCATATAATAAAGATTGAAATTAGGAATCTCATATTTCAGTTATTTTCAGTGGCATACTTGATACTGATTATCCACTGATTCAGATTTAGAAAGTGAATAATTTCGATGATTGAAGTATATAAATTAAAGTATAAAATTATATTTATTTATATAATTTTTGGCATAATATGGATGTAAATCAGCTTTGATTTTTTATTTACGAATTAATTTATGTGTAAATTTTCGGACCTATCATGCATATATAAAAAATGAATTCTGAAATTGATTTGCACTTGTAATATAATAAACTATTTCTGTTTCAAGTTAGACTAAGGAATGACAGAAGCAAAAATTTTTGCAGTAATAAACTATAGTGACTGCTATTTGTTAATTGGACTAGAATGATAATATTCGAGCGTAAAGATTAAAACAAATATTATCTATTCAAGAGCTACTGTCATACACTGACCAAAGAAGACAAAGGCTGAGAGAAGCAAGTCAAAACCAAACGCAGCTAATTCAACAAGAGTTACTATTCTTGCACTTCTGACTGTCGCAAAATTGACGGAAATGAGTGTACCGGTGCTTAGCAATCCATGAATCACGATTGTTCTCTGAATCATGAATGATTAATTACAATGAGAAAATACTGATAAAACAAATTCTACGAAACGAATAAATGGTTATTCATCGCAGTATATAAAAAGTCATTAACCTTAACATGTAAGGTTAATTTTAATACGTACATAATAAATAATAGTATTAAGAAAATAATATTTTCTTATTTCTTAATAAAACATATACATGTGTTTTAAATAATCTGTGCATATAATTTAAGGAAAAATAAGATTGCGTATCATATAATCTTTTAAAAAGTAAATATCATCCTTTTTTTTGAATAAGATCACCAACAAAAAACAAAATAATTGTGACGATAAAATAGATTTCATAGATCGTTCAATATTTTACAATAGTGTACGGTACACAATACAGTATGCACATATGTTCAGTGAAGTGCAATCAATAGTATACAAGGTTCGTAGTCACGTTGAAATGAAGAAATGAAGAGACTTTTCGAGAAAAATAGTCTTTTTTTACTCTTAAGTGAAAACGATGCACAATCGAGGTAAAAGTGGAACGGAGGCGTAAAGCACACAGAAATTTATATCGTTGGCAAGAAAGTGCAGGACACGTGGCGCACGGAAAGAGAACTGCTGGTGCACGCGTGCGAAAGGAAATTTGCACGCGCGTGCATGTGCACACAGTCAATTCCGCTACAAAATAATATAACACGATTACGCGATTCAGAAGCATGTTCGACCTAAATACGTACAGCAACCGACGCTTTCCAGAAATGTTCTCGTCGTGCGGAAAAAACGTAAGCTGCAGCGAGAGCAGTTCCGCAACAGTGACGTAAACGCGACCATAAATCGCTCGTGTTCTCGCCGTGAAATTATCTGGATTTTTGGAGCTTCACGGTGACAAGGAAATTCCAAGATTTCTTCGCAACTTCGCTCAAGGTGCTTCACCCTATTCCATTCCATTCCCTTACCATTTTCATTCCCTTACAGTCAGCAAACCAATGAGGAAAGACAAGACTCTCTCGCTCTCACGTATGTCCTTTCTACGTGCAAGCACTCCGGCAAAAATTGAACAAATTCTCGACGCGCCGAGACTTCCCGTGAAAAGAAGCAGCATGCGTGTGTGCGAATTTAGACCGGCTATGTTTCATTTAACTGGTTGCGGCCTCTAGTTAAATTGACTCTTCCGCTGTCTGACTCGAGAATAAGAAAGGTCTGAAATATAATAAAAGACTTCAGCGAGACACGATAAAAATTTGTTTAAAAAATTTTTAATGAAATACCATAGCAAGCCGTTCAACGGCTAAAGCGCATGAGTTGTCTTGAATTTAATAATCACATTGCTATTCGTTTCTTAGCAGTAAGAATGATATAAACGCAACAAATATCTGAAGAACTTTCCAAATAATTTAAATTTTACGATGTAATCAATTTTGTAAAGGTGCGACTGAACCTAAAATTTATATTTGCAGGAAGCAGTTTGATCATATTACGCAATTATAAAATAGTGAAGCGTATCACTTATTGTGTGTGTGCGCGCGCGCGCGCGCGCGCGCGCGCGTGTGTGTGTGTGTGTGTGTGTGTGTGTGTGTGGTGTGTATAGGTGTGTGAGACAGGTATGTGAAGTATATAATATTTGTAGTAGCATATAATTTATATTTTTATCAATATATTTTATGAATAAGAAAATTCTGAAAAGAAGACCGTAGTTGCAGGTTTTAAAAAGAATAGCGCTGTGTTGATCAATTCACCGATTATCAGATAATGATCGATCGTTTAATCAGATTGTTGTAAAAAAAATTCAATGCTGCGAGACACAAGCGCCAGGAAAATAAGCGATTGCGTTAACAACACAATAGCTGTCAATTGGAACTTCATATAAGGTAGCGTCGATGCGGATTAAAATAACACATTCATGGAGAAAATTTTATATTAAGTTTTAATACAATTTTAAATTACACTTATTATTATCTTGTATTTTCGATGGATCATCACAACATGATTCTGACATAACTTTTACTACGGTAATACTTAATTTTTATCACATAAATAAAATAATTTTTGTTAAAAAAGTCAATGCATAAAACTATATTATAACATGAAAACAGTTTATTTTTACTATGATACGCAAACAAAATTTGTTATCTTTACAATACTAACTTTTATTCAACAAGTTTTGATTTTGTAATAAAAAAATTTTTACTATGAAAAAGTATAAAAATTACATTGCATTATTGTTTGTAAAAAAATAGCTATAGCATTTAAATTTATAATTATGTCATGATAGTCCGCAGCTACTACCACATTATAGTAATTTTAAATATAAAATTTTCTCTGTGTAACGCATTTACTGAATTATCAATGCACGCATTATCAAACAAAAACGTGGCAGTAAACAATTAATAAAACGTTATAATAAAAAAAAAACAAAATTTATGTTATCAAGATAACTCATGCGATCTTACTTTTCACTTGTCTTAGAAAAAGTTCAAGATAACCTACAGTCTAAATAAAAGACAAGAGAATAAAATGGTACGTCGGCAATATTTGCAATATCGTTTCTCGAGTCAGGCACGCGTATCCTCCTTTCCCATTTGCATAAAATTGCAGTTACATCTCGGCAGACACGTTTTCCTTTCGCGCCGCGCAATACGAATGTCCCGCAAAATTTCTGATAGTAAAGTAGTTCGATCTCTCTTTCGAGCAACGTCAGCAGAGAGAAGAACGGAAACGAATAACGAGACACCTTGATTCTATTGTACAAGCACATCTCGCGAAATATTACGTGTGAACGGACAAAAATATTGCGTTTATATTAAAAAGAAGACATTTTAAGAGACGCTGCGATTTCAAAACAATCATAAGTGCTTTTTTTATTCATCATTTATTCGAATTGACAAATATGTTCTCAATAATATTCTTTATTATTTATTTTAAAAAATAATACGAATCATTAATAATCATGTAATAATCTTTATTTATATTTTATATATATATATTTATTTATTTATTTATTTATTCTCTCTATTTGCAATAAATTTATATTGAAAAAAAATGCGTAACAAAAAAAATTAATACTAAAAGCTTGCTCAGTACACATCCTTATTTTAATCGAAATAAATCTATTCGTTATTTAAATAAATAAATATGTAATCTTTTTCACTTACGTCATCGATGATTTCACCGGCAAGTAGCGCAAGATGAGAATATGTTGAGTCGCGACATTTAAGTATTACATGCGAATGGTTAAGTAACTGACTGTTTTATACGAAGCGTATATTCAAGGAAAACCTGTTCCCGCGCATTCTCCGCTATTGTCCGACAATATCACAGCAAATGAGGCACGAATCCTAACTTTATTTTCAGACGAGACAAAAGCGGACTCTATGCCCCTTTTCTTCTATGCTGTTGTGTTTCGTGAAATTAAAATACTTCAATTACGCTACTCTCGCCGTTTACGCTCCGAATACAATGATGCGGGATGGTGCTTCACACAAAATAACAATTGTATAAAAGTACCTTCTAATTTCTTCCACTCTTCGCGTATACATGGCAGACTAGCTTCAGGATTCTATTTTCCTAACCAACGGAAAATGCAACCGAGTGTAGAAAACGCTACGCAAGGTACTTTAAAGCGTTATATCAAATTAAACTGTTATGTTGTTGTATGCTATATCAAAATCACTGATTTAACGTGATAGAGTCTACACAGATTTTTGAAATACTTAAGAAATGCTTAATTATATATGACTGTATACCTCAGATTCGATAATAGATAGTAATTTCAAAGATCTTCTCTTTTAATTCTTCACATATTAGATAAATAAAAACATTTTACATTAATGGCATACAAAGTCTTAGTTGTCATTAAATAATTGTATAAAAAGTTGTTGTTATATATCAAACGTAAATTTACATTTACCATTATTATCTACTAGTTGTATTTAATCTACATGATTTGTTTGTTAAACGACAAAGCTAATACCATACAGTGAATCATTTTGTTTGGTGGAACATAACGTTTCAGACTACACGATTACATTACCGAAAGCTCGACATAAATTAGACGGGGAAGAGTAAGAAGACGAGATGGCAGCAGCACGCGGACGTAAATCGTCGCTACGATCGAAGCAGTGTAGCAAGGGTAGCAGGCTTCATGCAAATCTTATCGCCAGTACGAGACCTATGTAGAAGGGTAGAGGAGGCGAAGATGGCAAGAAGATTGGCCTGGGGCCCTGGGAGAATGCGGTGTCGTTCCTTATCTGCAGCCACGAGCGCATAAATGCATCCTAACGGATGGGTCCGAGAGCCAAGCGCGTCCACGAAGGCCCTGTCACACATCACATTGGCACGCGAACGCATCTATCTGCCCTACGTGATGCACAAGTACGGGTAGGTACTCGACAATACCCGACACATACAGCACGCGCGTATACACATAATAGACAAGAAGAGCTGGGTACGAGCAACGAGACGAGGAAAACGGAGGACGACGCCCGCTACATTGTTTCATGAACATAATTTGCACTATCGCGCCGTGCAGCCCGTAAATTCTGGCGCGAGTCGCGGTGCTCGCCCTCGTCCCCCTCTTCCACGCTCCTGGCGGCGACGGCATTTGAATATTTTTAATATGCAGCGCACGAGGTCGGCTAACTAACCTCATATACTATCTCACTGGAATAAAGGGAGACTGAAAGGGGGATACAGTGCATCTACACGGCTTCTTTCCCCTCTTTCTCCCTTCTACTCTTCCACTTCCCCATTTCTTTGTCCTTTGCACGGGACGCATTCGTTCTCTCCTTTAGGCTAACTTGCACTGCTAATCAGATTGACTTTTCTTACACGGACCAAAATTTTGGTTACCTTGTCTTCCACGCCTCTTCCTTATAACACGTTGACCGACCGGAAGTGGTAGAATCATAAACGCCGTGAATCGCGCGCGCCTGCATCACGCGATGCACCGACCGCGACCAACGAATTCTCTATGTCGCTCCCATCCCCTGACTTCCTTGTTCCGGACCGGTCACCGGAATTTTCCTACCGGTACGGTACGAGAGAATTACCGCGGTGTTGCACCAGCTATTCCGCAACGGTATGTCGGAACAGCATGAAAGAAGAGAGGACAGGATGCGCAAGGATGCGTGACTGCCACGACAGACGGTCCGCAGGATTATCCTTGTTGGCAAGCAAATTTATTCGGAACGAACACTTTGATAAATCGATTCTAAATATACATTGACGCATATGAACACAAAAAAGCTTTTGCTAAAGTATCTAAAAATTTAGCTATAAATACTGATTTAAAAACAACTTTGGATAATTAAAATAATTGATAATTAAAATAAATGAATAACTCTCAAACTGTTAGAATGTCAAAATTTTTTGCGTTCTTTATATTTGAGATTTTTACGTAATTATTGTGATGATTCAACACAATTATTTTCAGATCTAGCTAAATTTTTAGACTTTAGCAAAATCATTCTTTCCATGAAAATGATCGGAACACTTCCGATATCACGTTCAAAGCAAAGTATGTTTACACATGTTAAAATGTGATAATCTATATCTACAATTGTATATAAAACATACTTTACCTGTCATCTATGTAAAGTCTATAAATCACAGTCTATAAATCATCAAAATCTATGTTTTCCAAAAATTGTTCTCAACAGAAGAACATTATCAAGTATTCGATATCTCGCAAATATGCCATTATATCACGGCATGCTAATGAGCATACGCTTCTGCATTATTTTTATGCAATTATATGAGGAAATTAATGATGCGTTGAGAGAAATGAAAATGTGCATAAATGTACAGAAAAAAAATAGGACATTACTTTGAGTTATGTAATAAATGCAATATGATTACTGCATTTCATGAGATAAGCCGCTGTCTCATTTCAAAATATGAAAGTTGAAATAACAAGCGTACGCTCGTTCCATTTGATGATATAATTAAGAAATAAAGTCACACATACTATACTTTGCTGTTTCATTATGTCTACATTGCACGAATTATAAATACTTCTTGCGCGTACAATAATATTTTTGCTCTGTATCATAGAAAAGTAAATAATATATCCCTCAAGTTAACTAACACCCTTGTTATATTTTCCACTATCTTACTAAAGTTTTCACAACAGTGTTATGTGTGTTGCAGCGCAACAAAGGACAAATCCGGTATAGCGAGCAATGCTTCTCGTATATGTCAGCTAAAACCTTCAAGTTTGTTTTACAAAAAAATAGAGATTATGAAACCAGGATACTTGCAATGTTTATTATTTAACTTTCTCTAATTCTTGCAAAAATGTATACATATATAATAAAAATTATACAAAAGAAAGAAAAAGAAAAGAGATACTTTTATTTTTAAAAGAATCAAATAATAGTATCAACGATAGATAAATTATTTCTCGGAATTTCTTAGAAATTTATGCTTCTATCTAAAAATAAATATAAATTCTACATTCTTTCTCCTATTATCATATATTTTATTTTCTTCCTATAAAAAATACCGAATGTGTATTCATATGAATATATTAAGAACGAGATGAAGAATAAGATGTATGATCAGCGAATCGATCGAGGTAGTGAAAGGAACAAGCAAGAAAAGCATATTATTGCAAAAATAGCCCACTGTCGATAAGAATGTCTGTGATCAGAGGATGCACAGTTATCGTAGCAAAATCGAGAGAGAGAGAGAGAGAGAGAGAGAGAGAGAGAGAGAGAATGGATGAGGGAAAGGGGATGGAGGGCAAAAGAGAATTCATTAAGATATGAATAATGCGTCTGCGATGCCAAGGCTGCTGCCGAGAGCACCACCATGCATACCATGGCCTGCCCAAGGCATGGGCGGAGGAGCATGGCTAAAATTAAAGCGAATTCGCTCCCTCCGCAACGGCTCCTGGACGAAAACGCTCCACAGTACTCACGGTCGCCACGTGCTCCTCTCTTCGAAGAAGAGAAAAGAGGAAGATAGTGAAAAAAAGATCACGGACGAGAAAGATTCTTCCCGTAAAAACATTCGAAAAAGAAATTTAAAGTCGGCGTTATTATCCCATGAGTTATTCGATATAGAAAGTCAGTTTTCAGTCAGGTATCGCATAATGAAAAAATTCTTCTAAAATTCCTTTAACTATTTTATTAAAAAATCATTTCGAGTAAATTGTTATGAGAGGATGAATGTAAGCGGAGCAAATTTTTTTTATGCGCGCTTTAGCATAGAAAAAGTAAAATTTCTATCTTACCATCTTTGGGAGAAAAATATAATAAAAGAATTAACGATCGAAAAAGTCTGATTTATTTTCTCTGATCATCACCGAGCAATACTATATGTATGATGCATTCATCATGTTCTGTTAGATATTCGATTCTGTTCACGATTGTTTCATAAGCACAAGGCTTAAGTGCATGCGCAATAAGTGTACAAATGACGCGATATCTCATTGCATCATAGCCAATCAAGATGCGTCGAAGACGAGCGCGCGACTTTTCTAGCTCCGTAAATTTTGAGAGATAGCATAATCGCACGGTCAGCGAGATGAGAGATGTGCTTAATGAGAAACGCATCATTTATCTGTCGTAAAAATTGCTACGAAATCGACCAGAGGCTACCGACGCAACGCAAGGAACATACCGGGACTGCAACGCGTATAGAAACAATTATGGCTGTCCGTGTGTCTCGAAAATACATGTGCGATAATTCGCGCTAAACAAAGAATTAATGTGCGCGCCAGACGAATTTTATGACTGTCGTGTCGCAAACACGGATGCGTCTCATGAATGGATTTTTTTATCGACAACGCACGTCTTTTCGGCGAAGAGCAATTTCCAGCGACTTTTAGGAAGGATTACAATGATAAAGATTCAAGAAGACGTTGCCAAATACGCGATAATATTTTACGAGAAGTAAATCTGCAGAATTTTTACGAAATCGAAATATTTATGAATTATATCTTTCTCACTAAATCAAAATGTTCGCAGTAATTGTTAATTGAATATATATATATATAGAATAACTTCTCTGAATATAATATTTCTTATAAATTGCAGTGTACTAAATAATTTATTAGTACATAGTTCACCTCGACTCTTTCTGTATAAAACGAAAATAAGTTGTGATAAATCTCGAAAAAAACGTTAAGAAATATGGATGCGTGTTGGTAAATATCAATATATCGGTTCATATTTTAGAGAACGTCATATTGATACGTGCCTTTTACCGCCGTGAAATGTCTACCGAAATATTTATTTATAACACGACGCTCTTCCAACTTGTCAAATATTGGAAAATACTTCTTCTCCACAGTCAAGACCAAGTGACAGTCGAAACTCCACCGTATAAGATCGATCTCATCCGCCAAACCGTACCTCCTCGCAGAATTTTATTCCTCGTCAGTTACGTAAAACTACCAGAGCAAGGAGCATTTTTCCAGAAGGATGCTCCGATAGATTCGTCGATAAATCGGTGTAAAAAAAAGACTTTGCGTCATGCGTGTGCACGAGAATCGCGCACGGCTCGCGAACGGCGGTAGCTCGAAATACCTAGACCCAGATCCACATCGTGCCGACAACGACTGTCTGTAATGCCGGCTTATGTATAGGTGGCATGTAGCAGGCATGCACGAGGGTTTTCGAGTATCCGTGGTGGATGTGTGCCAGATGTCTGCCAAAGCCGCAACTCGGGATATGTTGTACGTCGCGGTAGCCAAGAAGACCGAACAACTCTACCGAAGAAACCGATGACTGAACGACAGTTGGTATTAACCACGCGCGACGAGGGAGATATACGGCTACCGAAGAATATGATTGTATTTGTGTGCGTACGACTGGAGGAGAAAAAAGTTTCGTAAATCTTCGACCACAATATTCTGGAAAATGCTGCGGCTGTGGAAAGATATGCGTCACCGTAGGCATTAAAGGAAGAATAAAAGGGATCGTGATGTCACCAACCACGTGACATGAGAACTGGAAATTCTTGAGACAATACGACGCGTCTCGACGTCGCCGAAGAAACTTACGAAATTTTCAGGCATTCATATTTGTAAACGTATAGACTAGAAAAAGGTAGAGATAAAATAAGAATACAATGCTTGGGCCGAAATTCAAAATGACCGCAGACCTCCTTTTCGCAAGTACAAGTTTTATTAATCGCTGATTCTTAATTATTAAAAAAAAACATTAGCACACAAGACATTAACAAAACCAATTTTTGTAATAAAAATGATAAATATTACAATAATAGATATAATAATCCATTACGGCTAATAAATTTTCGGTCTGAAATTGCCGAAAAAATGCAACAAGTTTTCAAAACATATAAAAAATTAATTAATGCATAAACTTTCTTTCTATTAATACTTCTGATAAAATTGCTCAACATCTAAAAGCATCAAACAATTCTGGAAATAATGTATATCACGAAAACATTCAACACATGATTATTTATAATTAAAGAATGGAACTATTTTCATTTCAAGTTCGTTACATTACATCCGAAACATTTACAGAGCAATTCGATAAAAAAAGTTGTCAATTTTAATATTAAATATCTAATAATATGTTCAATTGACGACATTCTACAATATGATGGAATTCAAAATGATTATAAAATCAATTTTTTATCAGAAACTTAAACTCTGAATAGGAAATGGCTGTTAACCTAATTATATGAACCATACGGATATTCATTGCAGTACTTATGTTTCCTAGCGGCATTAATTAGCTAATTGACTGAGTCGCGCGGGTAATTAGGCATCGGATGACTACGCCTACGAAAATAATAAAGGGTGCAGCCGCGCGTAGGAGGCGTCGACAGTAAAAACGCGAAAAAATGTGGCACTGAAAGAAAACATCGAGAAGAAATGCCGAGGCGGCGAGTGAGATGGAGCCGGATGGGGAAAGGAGAAAAAAAAGATGAGGCGCGAATCGTGCATCGTTCACACAAAGGAAGAAACGGGCGTTAGATGAGAAGAGAGAAGGAAAGTTGAATAAAGAAACGCAGCGCAAAGTCCAAGACAGCGGGCAATACCGGCACAAGAAGGAAGAAGAAGAAGAGATCCTGCTCTTCAGAAGCAGTCGACGACTTTACTCGAGATATTAATTTCTCGTTAAAACTCGCTCGCCAAGACTTGCCAAGAGGAGGAGACCAAGACTGCCTTGCTTCGAAATGGCACGAAAGAGGAGTCGGAACGGCGGGGAAGAAACGGTGAAGAAGCATGCCGGCAAAACGGACGGCAGGAGGAGACGGAGTTTGAAAAAGAAGGCGGTAGCAGCGACGACGGCGGGAGAAAAGTGCCGTGGAGAAACTCGTTGCTCGTCTCCATGGCAAGGTACCATCTCAGCGAAGGCTCCTTTCCTTGGTGACGCAAGCGACGATCTCCTTTCTCGCGTCGGGGAAGTAATTACGGCGGGCGAAGCGACAGTCACCTGAGAGCACTTTATCACCGGCCATCGTAATCTGGTGCGCCAACCGGACAGTTCGGGATCCCGAGTCGCGGCAATGGACAATTTGCAGCACGAATAACGTGCAGTACGCTAGTTTAATGACCGTCTGTACTTTTGTCAGCACCTTGTGAAACCGTTGCAGATCATTACTAAGTCGCCAGAGCGTCTTCGTGATACTGCTGGTTGAGATTTTGTTTTCAAATCGTTGGCTGCATAGATCATGCTGAATTCTCGAATCTCTTTCGTTTGCGGAATGAATTTATAATTTATTTTAAAAAATACAAAAGCACATAATAAAATATGCCAAATATATATTCTTACTGAGAAAAAAATATTTGTAACTGTAATTACATATTACTATAACTATAATTATTATATGAATTATTTTTATGGTAATTTCAACAATTTTTATGGTTATAACGATAGTTATGGTTATAACTATAATTATGGTCATTTTAAGCTGTCCATATTATATATGTGCTAAAACTATATACATATATGGTTATTATAATATTACAGCAGTAATAATTAAGTCATAATTGTAATAATATGTAATTATAGTTATAAATACCAAAAATTTTTCTCTCAGTGTAATGTTTCTCTTTTTAACTTATTTATAATTTAATTATAATTCAAAAATAAGTTTTCTTCCTTTTTGAAGAATCATACAATTGAAATTAACTACTTTTCAAAATGCCATTTTGTGTCCTATTCAATTGTTATGTGAATATCAATCATGGCAATAATGGTTAATTCGAAAATAGGTTGCACAATTGCTAGAAGCATTAATACTTGCGTGATTAGCAATGCTACAAAAGAACGTAAGGGAATAATGATCGCGAGCGCTGCCATAATCGCCGCAGGATGTCACGGCGTATTTCAATTCGCCGCCTTCGCGTTCACGATGTCATTAAGGTCGAGTCGCATTCGTTCGTCGCGGGTTCGCCGTGTTAAAGCGGGATTCGTCGCGCTACGACTTCGTTACCATGACAAACGCAGTGCAATAACAATAACGGCTATCGCGGTACTTTCCGCAGCTGAAACGGCTGATTTTACTATCGCTCGTCGTCGTCGCGGCGAGCATTTTTACCGCGCGTGGATCCCGTTCAGACATCGATACAACAGTCGTAATTTATCGCTAGCCAGCATTGGTAGCCCATGAACCATCATAAGAAATTGTCAATCGATATCGCATAAATATCGGATATCCTCAAGGAAGAAAACTAAAGTATAAAGTATAATTTCGACCTTTTCCTATTTACTAATTTGTATGATTTCCATTATACAGAATATCTTCAACTCATTATCGTTTTTTTATTTTCGCTATTAAACATAGAGATAATTTTTAGATATTTGCAGAAAAACTCTGGAATCAAAATTATATTAATTTCAAAATTCTTGCATAAATAAATATTTTAGTGGGAATATTTAAAAATTATTTTCAAGGCTAATCTCATCAGCATCAATTAGCAATGCAAGATCAAATGTAAGAAATCTTTTATTATCTATCTAATTTTGTAATTATTTTCATTTCGCATCCAATGTTAACTTGTTTCCAAACACATACGGTTATTCAGAGATGATCGATCATGTCAGCGTGAGAATATCATTTATATTTTATCATTTATATTTTTCTTTAATGACAAATTTTCCGTGAAAGGAAGAAAGAGCGGATCGTGTGAACGAATATGACGTTATGAAAAGCACAGCGAAAGAGGAAAACATTGGGGCACAAGAAGAGAACGAGAGCCGGGACGAGCGAAGCGCCGGAGCGTATACGCCAGCCGGGCGGAAGTACGGAAAACGACGACCGGCCTCTTTTTCCTCCATCCGGTTTGAATTACTATCATCCCGCCGAGCATTGTCTATTGTGGCGGAGAATTATTTTATTATCGCTCGGTCGGCCGGGCTCAAATGCTCTCGGAGGGGGCCTGCGAGAAGGAGAGGAGGACCGGAGAGAGGTGCGGATGGAAGATCCAGTACGCGAGAAACGACTGTGCAGCGCGATTCCACAATTTATTGATCTTGTGAAGCAAAACCACAAATCCACCTCGAAAAACCAGCGATAATTTATCAAAAAGAGTCGATACCGTAAATTAATTCATTAATTTTTTAGTGATACATTTAGCAATTTTTGGTAAATTTCGATGTCGTGTGTAAGCTAAATGTTATTAATTCGTGCGGTGTATTAATGAACTATTCTCGAATTTATCATTCCTATATTTCGTTCATGTTACGTAAAATATAAAAAGAATATTTCCATTAGCATGAAAAAATATAAGATATATTTGAAAATGAAATTCCAGAAAACAACTCTTTATGTTTCACTGAAATCTTATATACTAAGCGTTATGTTTCTCGTAATTTTATACTTCGTTGAAATCTTATGCCAAACATTATACGTTTTAAATCCACCAGGAACTACGATAATTTATCGAAGAAAAAAGGACATTTACCTTCGAAGATAAATGGCCGGTATTTTTCGAATCATACGAAAAACGCAACGATGGAAAGAGCCACACGGAGAAAAATATCGCGCTCCATGCCGCGTGTTTAATTACATCCAGTGATTTTATGATTCCTGGGTACGATTTGTAAGGACGTTTCCGCGTAGCTTCGCACGAGAGAGGCAGAGGTAGATTATTAGTGAAGTGCTGCAGAAGCACGCCAACACTAGCTGTGGTCTCGCATTTTTACGGTATCCACGAGGGAAGCGTGTGCGCGGAAAGGTATCTGACACTGCCTTCTACTAAATGTTTTTTGTGATTTACAGTCGTGTAAAGTTACTGCCGCGCATCAATTTCGCCCGGCGGTGTGGCTGTGGTAATAAAGCTGATACCGCTGTCAGAGCTGCCAAGATATCCCTGCCAACAAATTCGCTACTCTATTCTTAACTTCTTTCTGAATTTATTAAATTACTCGACCATAAATGATAATTGTTGAGGCAAGCGATATTTTTGGCAAATAGTTAACAGACGTTTACACAGCTGTTTACATTGTTACTTATCAAATAGCGATTGCAACTGTGACACAGTTATTAATTATATGAGTAATAATTCTGTCAAAGCTGGCAATAGGTTTCCTGTTAGTAATTAGATTGCTATCTCAACAAATATACTATATTCAGATTCCTCCCTATATGTACATCATATACAGTATAATAAACAGTTCTCGATTACATAGCTCAGTACATTTCAGTAATTTGCTCCGTAAGTGTAAGCGTGTCGATGTCACGTCGATGTCGCGATACGGGAATCCCGAAGTGCACCGGAAGCCAGTACGTCATATGCTCATCCGGCGCAACTGCAAGCCGATCGGTAATAGCTTTAACGAGCATTAAGAGCGCAGCGTTTCGATATTAATTAACGTTGACGCATATGTGCGTGCGCATAAAAATATATCCATCCGTAACTATCATCATTTGTTAAATCGATGGAATCGAAAATATCTGCACGCCAGTCTAGTGCGCATTTCCCGTGCGTGCGTAGCATTAGACATCACCTCGTGCACGCACGCTTGCACGATCCTGAGAGTGTGCGGAATACGCGGCAGAAGCGCAGAAACGTAGTAACGAGCTTGGAACACCGTAACGAAAACATTGTGCCGCGTCTACTACCGTATCGATATCACGCGTGTATCGTATTTCACGGGGGACGATGATCCACGCACGTATGCACAGACGCACGCGCGTATACTCGCGTGCGTATCGGCCTGCACCAAATTAAACCCCCGTAGCTTCCTATCACGTTACAACTGTTGTGTCTTTGGCCGCTGCGTTTCGAGCAGCAAGTTCGTGTGCGAGTGAGCATGGTACGATTGATATCGGATACGGAATGAAAGTAGTAATTCGTCCATAATCCTGGTACTTTGAGAAACAATGTTGCTCGTTGTCATTTCGTTTTTATTTAACGAGCAATGATACGACAAGAGGAGAAACGGAAATTCAACGGGAATTCAACGTGGTTCTCTCCCTCTTATTCTATTCTCTTCACACATGCACACGAAATCCTATTATTACGCATACGTCATATACGAATCGTAAACCGAGTGCCGCTATTCATGCACAGGACAACTTCGATAGTAACGTGGAAATATTAATCTGACTGTACGCGAGAGGCACGATTTGTGCTCCTGGGTCTTCTCTTCTGAATGGCACGCGATATACGCTGAGTACCATGATGGAGGAGGCTTTATTATCCCAATTAAATCTCGATGACAGCCAATTCTTGTGTTAAGAGTCGAAGATAAAAACCGTTATAAAAATTTATGTGTGGTAAAGAATTGAATAAATGTTCAATTATTTTATTCAAAAAGAAAAAAATCTATCACTTTAGAGCTCGAATTTCTGATGACTCAAGTTACTTTCACGTAAAGTTTCAAGTGTCTCAGAAGTTTCGAACAACTGTCGTTCTATATCAATCACCAAGACATGGGACAATAAATTGTAGCCAATAGAAGAAATAAATTGCATTGTATTTACTTTCGAGAAGTAAAGCCGTGAATAAAATTTAATCTCGTTTAACATAAAGGGAAGACGGCTTATGCAAGAGTCGGTAAGACATTTGCCAAACGTTTCGGGTGACAGTAGGTCAGTTTGATCAAAAGTGGCATTATCATTGATGTTATACGATATACCGACGCAAGGAGTCATTACGGTATCTGCAAACGTTCACGTGCATTCGCATAGTATACGCGGGACAGGCTAGCTGCGTACGTTGGCAAGCGATCAATATCTGTTTTCCAACTTCTCGTCTCGATTCCAGCCACTCCATCCGTCCATGTCGTCGCCGGTGCCGTTGCCACGTATGCGGCGACCGCGTATGTAGTATATCCCTCTGACAGACGACAAGCATCCGATGACGAGAATGTTCCGCGACGGAGACTTCGATTCAATTCGAGTAATTAGCAAACGGCAGGTAACGACAGAGCAGGAATAGAAATGCTAAAGTATTGCTCGTATAATTCGATAATTCGAAAACGCACACGTATTGACTGCTCTATTAGGCTCTTATTACAATGTCCGAAGAAAAAATAATCTATAAATGTATGTTACTGTTCAGTTAAGTGTTGAATAGTCGATAAAATGTAACACAGATACTAAACTATTGTGTTTCAGAAAAAGGATAAAGAATTTTAGCAGATAGTATTTTTTAAAAAGTATTTTTTAGAATGAATCTCATTTTGAAGAGT
>Ga0157364_1002239_pt1 | contig 17761 bp, 21 predicted proteins | sample AttsexASBM2_FD_111476 | JGI IMG/M metagenome (GOLD analysis project Ga0157364, IMG submission 111476) | Fungus gardens microbial communities from leaf cutter ant in Ribeirão Preto, State of São Paulo, Brazil - Atta sexdens ASBM2 | ecosystem: Host-associated > Fungi > Mycelium > Unclassified ... | reverse complement strand
AGGACTCTAATTAAGAAGAGACTCCTTGTCGAGTTCTCTTGTGAATCCCCACATCATACTTCCTTTGAGGTTTACTCGTTAGTGAGATCATTGGACCTTGAGTGTCTAGTGGTTGCCACAACATTGTGTCTCCTCTAATACAAGAGTTTGACCTTTATTCCACTCTAAAGATTTAAGATTATAACAAAGAGGGTTGGAAAATTAGAGGCACTTACTAAAGGGTGCAAAGTACAAATTTGAGGTCTAGACCAACCATAAGAATCTGGAGTACTTTATAAAAGCACAAAAGTTGAATTGGAGACAGGCTCGCTAGGCTTTGTATTTGTCTAGGTTCAATTTTACCTTGAAACATGTGCTGGAAACAAAAATGGGGAAGGCAGATAGATTAAGTAAAAGACCAGACTGGAAAGTAGATGTAGAAAAGGATAACAATAACCAAGTATTTATTAAGGACTGCTAGTTGTGTAATTTTTACAAAGTAGTAATAGAAGGACCCAAAGTAGATATATTAGAAAAAATAAAAACAACTAGGGGCAAAGATAAAGAAGTAGTTAGAGTAGTAGAAGAGATGAAGAAAGCAGGGATAAAGGCAGTAAGGGAAAAAGAGTGGCAGTTGGAAGGAGATTTAGTGTTAAAGGAGGAAAAGGTATATGTATCAAAGGATGAAGAGCTGAGAGTGGAAATAATCTGGTTGTACCATGATGTGCTGGTAGCCAGACATAGAGGAAAGTGAAAGATAACAAAATTGGTGACAAGAAATTATTAGTGGCTGGGGGTGACAAAAGATGTAGGAAAATATATAGAAGGATGCGATATATGTCAGAGGATGAAGAACAGGACAGAAATGCCAGCAGGGAAGTTGAAGCTGAGTGAGGTACCAGAGAAACTGTGGACTTATCTAATAGTAGACTTTATTACAAAGTTACCAGTAGTAGTGGAAAAAGATGTAATTCTAGTGGTCTGCAATAGGCTGTCAAAAATAATGCATTTTGTAGTAACAACAGAGGGAACATCAGCAGAAGGGTTGGTAAGGTTGTTTAGAGACAATGTATAAAAGTTGCATGGGCTACCAGAGAGTATTGTGTTGGATAGAGGACCGTAGTTTGTTGCAGAAATGATAAAGGAGTTGAATAGGATGCTGGGGATCAAAACGAGGCTATCAACATCATATTATCCACAAATAGATGGGCAGACAGAGAGAATGAATCAGGAATTGGAACAGTACCTTAAATTCTTCATTGATTATAGACAGAAGGATTGGCCAGAGTGGTTAGCATTAGCTGAGTTTGCAGTAAACAACAAAGTACATTTGACAACCAAGATATCTCCATTCATGGCAAACTATAGGAGAGAAATGAAGATGGGGGTAAACTTGAGAAGAGAAGAAAAGATAGAGAAAGCAATGGAGTTTGTGAAAAGGATGAGGAAGGTGCAAGAAGAGGTAGAGATAGTATTAATGAGAGCATAAGAGGAGATGAAGAGACAAGCAGACAGAGGGAGGAGGGAAGCTGAAAACTGGAAAGTGGGAAATAGTGTTATGTTAAATACAAAGGACTTAGTGTTTAAAGAAAGACTAGCAAAAAATTTGACAGAGAGATACATAAGGTTGTATGAGATAGAGAAAGTAGTACTGAAGAATGCAATGAAGTTGAAATTGCTAGCTTCTATGAGAATTCACCCAGTGGTTAACATCAGTCAAGTAGCAAGATATAGAGAACCAGTAAGGGAGCAGAGAGTAGGAGAACCAAAACCAGTAGAAGTTGACAGAGTAGAAGAGTGGGAAGTCAAGAAAATATTAAACAAAAGGAAGATACAGGGAGTAGAGAAATATTTAGTGAGATGGAAGGAGTTTATGGCAGAACATGACACATAGGAGAAGGAGAAGGATTTAGGGAATGCAAGGGAAGTTGTGGAGGAATTCAAGGGAAGAATGAGTACTGAAGTAAGAAGACAAGAGAAGTTGAATATGATAGAGAAAAAGAACTTTAAAAAGAGGGAGTTACCAGGAAAATATATGGTGAAAATGTTATATGGATGGGATGATGGAAAGTTTAAAAAAGAATATCTGAGGAAGCTGGAAAGGAACTGGCAAAAATGGAAGTCAGTTTCTCCAGAGAAGAAACCTTGAAGGGGGAGGTAATATTAGAGTTCAAGATGGTAGACTCTAACTATTTTATCTTCTTTTATTTTATTTTTAGTTCTAGAAACTTAAGGTAAGGGTTAATGTGATATCATAGTCACACAGTCACAAATCTGTCACATAATCATGTGTCACATTAGAAGAGCATAAAAAGTTCTGGAAGAATGATGTTATACAGCATGTTAAACACATGGCTGTTTAGAATAGGCTAGAAGTAGAATAACATGGACCATGGATCTTAGTATATAAGATAAACAATCTTGTACAGATTTCTCTATCGAGTTCTCTTGTGTAACCCTATACAAGGTTCTGCTCATTGGCCAACCCTAAAGATCTTTAAGTCATAATATACAATGCTAATTATCTGACTAAGCCTGCTGCTTGGAATAGCAAGGTTCACTCCCTATCTGTTTTTAGAACTATAGAGTTTTTGGAAATTGACTTGAAAAATATATTTACCTCTCTACTATATATAGCTGATTTTATTAGGTCCAGAAAGACTTTAAAAGGTAAAGTAAATAATATATTATATCTGAGCTCAAAGGTTTTGGTGAAGCTGCTTGTAGTTTTCTTTCTTCTATCTACAAATCTGGTTGGAATTCAATCTACATTGACAGAGATAACAATTCTTTTATGAATAGAGTCTCAAACAAATTTATTTCTAAAATTCCAAAGAGTAATACATTGTCTAACTCTAGCAAATCCAAGGACAAAGCAGCTGAAATTGTCAGGCTTCCCTAATCTATCCCAGCACATTCACCTAAAGAAGTATTAACAAAATCAAAGTTCTTTAACAAAGGAAAAAAACCTATGATAATAGCCAAAACAAACACCAGACAATCTTATACTTAAGTGACAAACTCTAAGGTTGCTGATATCCTCAAGTTAAAAGAAGACTATCTCAATCTACTAACAAAAAAGATTGAAAACATTCATAGGATTATCAATGATATAAGTAAGTCCAAGCCTTGTATCAAAATGATTACCAAGAGCCTGTCACAAAAGCAAATCATTGTTCCTATGGGCAAGGACAATATTACCAAATTCATGACTTCATCTAGTATTTATGTTGCTAACCTCAACAGATCTCTCAAGAATATTAAATCAAATGTTATGGCAAATTATGTTTGAGTGGAACCAATAGATATCACTATTGTTACTAACAAAGTAGCAATGCTACCGGACCTTTAGGTCATTGAAAATTACATCAAGAATGTAGAAAACATTAACTTAGAGGATATTGAAGCTTCTAGACTTCTACAATCAAAGTCCTACTTGAAAACAATAGGTATTCCTTATCTTATGGAGAATACCAATGTTTTTATTATCCCAGACTTCATTGAATTGATTATCAAGTTAAATTATATTTTCAACAATCTATCACTTATATCTAAACCTTAGGTTATTAAGGCTTTGCCCAAGTCTGATATGGCTATTGTCTGGATGGATATTTGGGATACACAAAGTGGGCAGAATGCTAAGAGTTTGATTAACAGGTACTTTAACATTAGAAGCTACATCATGACCATTTGTGGTGTAAACATGAACCCTAGTATTCCTCAGTGTAAAAACTGCTGGAAATGGGATCACACTATTTTTGCTTGTCAAATTCAAGAATCAAAGTGTGTTAAGTGTAGTAGTCCATACAAGAGTGAACACCACCAACATTTTGTATGGTGTTGCAAAGTGAATTTCAAAATTAACCTACCCAGACTTGAAACAAAACAAGAAGGACTATGTTCTCACTTGTTTAAATACACTAACTGCAAAGGCAATTATCAAGCTGACTCCAATCTGTGCTCTTTCTGGAAACATTGATTCAATAGAGAGTAGCACTCAAAAAAGTACTAAGAAATCTGAAATAATAAAAACATATCAATTCACTCAGTTATGAACAGTCTTCAGAAATGATTATAAAAGAAATCAAAATATTTGTAAGAACAATTTGCTTACTAATACTATTTTAGAGGCATAAAGAGACTTTGAAATTATATTCATTCAAAAACTGCTATAATCTATAATACATTCTATTCCTAGCTCTTTTAACAAGGAAGGAGAAGACTTAGTAGACATCTTTAACCATTCTAATTGGATAACCTTTTCTAAAAACCCATTAAATGTCTATGATGTGCTCAGAGTTATTATGTATATCAACATTAGACTTTCAATTTTTTACTTTGCTTTACAAAAAGATATTTTTAATCATAGGGATATTTCTTGTGTTTTTTTTTTTCAATTGCAGCTCAATCTACTTTTTGATGAATATTTATTCTGATTCTTCTCAAATAGCTTTAAAGTATCTCGAGAATACTAAAGCTAACATAAATAACATTCTCATTATGACTAGTAACTTTAATATCAGAAACAATATCTGGAATTCTCTTTTCTCTCATTATTCAGTCCATAGTGATACTCTTATGGATATTGTAGACTCTTTGAACATTTGTTTATCTAAAGCTATTAATCAAGCTCCTACTAGATATGCAGACAATCCAAATAAGTTAAATTCAGTCATTGACCTTATGTTTCTCTGACTAAATTCAGAAGAATTCAACAATCATACTATTTATTCTTAATGGAGAATGTTATCAGACCATGTCTATCAAAGATAAAGGCAGTGAACTCTATTTATTTTCAGTTTATTTTTATTTTTATTTATTTTTCATTTTTCGATTTTTAGAATTTAGGGTGAGGGTTAAGGTAATGAGGTTATGCTATCACACAACAGGTCACATCAGATGACACAGTCACAAGTCACATAATGTATAGAAGGAGATAAAAAGTTCTGAAAAGTTCATGTCATACAACATGTGTAACACATGTTGACCTTAAGGCTAATATATAGCTGTTTAGGATAGGAGTAGCTAGCACAGACTATGTAGATTTAGTATATAAGATAGACTATCTTGTACAGAGTTCTCTATCAAGTTCTTTTGTATAAACCCTATATAAGGTTCTTTCTTTGGACCAATTCTAAGGTCTTAAGTTTGTAACAATGCCCCACTTACAGTGAACATTTTAATTTTTAAAGAACATATCCAAACTAGAAAGCAAACAATCATCAAAAATAGTGAAGAAGAAATAAGGTTTATTGATGAGATTATTGAGTTGGTCAAAGAACTTAATACAGATCATATTAGAAATAAGGAAGACCTTAAATGACTTGTATAAGAGTTTGCATACAGTACAGATGAAATCTAGTTCAAACACTCAAAAATGGTCAATATCACTAGACATTTGAAATCATGGTGGAATAAAGAGTATCAAAGAGAATTAGAGAAGTGTAGACCCTTAAGATATTTGAAGGATTAGAAAAACTTCAAGAATGCAGTTAAAAAGACCAAACAAGAATTTTTCAATGCTAAAATATAAGAAATTGCAAGTAAGAGTAGCAGACTATGGGAACTTATAAATTGGGTCAAGAAAAGAAAGCTTTCTACCATCAAAACAATCAAATATAATAGACATTCTTGCTTTGAGCTCAATGATCTATGGCAGGCTCTTTATGAATTCTTCAACTTGGCTTAACATTGACAAGTCAACACAGGTGTGCTAGAGAAAATTCCAAACAAAACATCTACTTCATAACTATCATTTTCAGAAGAAGAGTTTCTAATAGCTAAAATACAACAATGTTTTGACACCTGGACCAGACAAACTTTCTTGGAGACATCTCAAAGTGATCATACATAATTCATCATGTCTTAAAAATATCATTAATATTGCTAATGCATATATAAACTTAGGGTATTGGCTATTGCACTTCAAAATGTTGACCTCAATCATCATTCCCAAGCCTAATAAGACTTTATATGACATTCTAAAAATATTTAGGCCTATTGTTCTTTTAAATACACTTGGTATCATGTTAACTGGGTAGTCTCAAACAATAGTCTATAACTGACACCAGTATAGTCCTTACTTATTTTATATATATAGGTTGGATCAAGAATTATTCAACTAACACTCTAGTATTTGATATCATATAATTTTTTCCTTTTCTCAATCACTAGCTGCTTCCACTAATCTTGGATAAAGCTGGATTTGATTTCAAAATTTCTTTATTCTTTAGAAATTATCTAGTAGGTCAAAAGACTAAGTATTTTTGGAACAATTTCTCTTTTCCTTTCTTTAATATTGACATTGGAGTCAGTCAAGACTCAGCTCTTTCCCCTATTCTATTGGTATTATACCTATTGCCAATTTTTCACATTTTTAAAAAAAGATTAAAAAATTTAAAAATCCAAGTCTCTGTCATCTCTTTTATAAATGATAGACTTTTTATTTCTCAGAACAAATTATTTTATACTTCAAACTCTAAAATTTTTTGTAGTTACTATATCATGTCACTTCTTGAACAGTTTGGACTAATTATTGAATATGGAAAAACTGAAGTTTTCCACTTTTTTAGAGTCTACAATCCACCTTTTTTAGATCTCACTATCTTAGAAGGCTCTATTCTCTATCCCAACAAAACTTGGCATTGCTTGGGATTTATATTTGACAGAAAACTGACTTTTCATCAACACATTGATTTCTATGCAAATAAGGCTATCTCCACTGTCAAGAGTATGAAAATGCTTGGTAATTTATCACAAAGTCTTATTTCATTTTAAAAACACCTTTTATATAGAGTATGCATCATACTCATTACACTAGATGTATTTTTGTTGTAGTTCTATAGCAAAGCTTCTTTGGTCCATCTGTTCAAAATCCTTAGAAATATGCAACAAAGAGCTGCTCTATGGATTTTAGGAACATTCTATACTTCTCTATCATTAGGCATTGAAGTAATTGTGAGCCTTATTCCTATACACTTATACCTTCAGAAACTCAGTGGAAAATTTCAACTCAGTACTCAATTGCTATGTTGTGGTAACCACTAGTCACAAAGACCAATGACTACACAAGTGGTAAATCTCTTAATATAGATATCAAGTGAGAAGTTCACAAGAGAACTCGACAAGGAGCCTCCTCTTAATTAGAGTTCTATTTATACAAAGTCCTCATGGTCTGTGCTACTACTAATTAACCCTACCCTTATGTCTATGCTCCTTTCTCATGCTCGCCTCAAGGTCGCCATGTTGTATACATATGCCCTGATGTCATCTTCTAGATCCGTCCACTACCTCCTAGGCCTATGACATCACATAATGTGACATGTCATGTGACTGCAGTGTCATGTGCCTCTTCATTGTTCAAAAGAAAAGAAAAAGAAAAGAAAATCCCTATAAAGTCAGAAAATAAAAGAAGAAGAAATAAAAATTGTTCATGTCCAAAGTGTTCCATAACACACTACCACTGAATCACATTATCAATTTATTATTGAAGTCAAGACACTCTTCTAATGATAACCATTATTATTTATTACTCAAAAAGTTAACTCCCAAATGGCAATTGAAAGTCAAAGATTCCATTGTAAATGCTAATAATAGGCTAAACAGCATCTTCAACTCTTTTAATCCTTTTAGTAGCAAATTTTCTCCTGGAAACAGACTAATTGATATATTCTCCAGTTGTTTTTCATTTCATTTATCTAACAGGAAATGTACTGAAGAAGAAAAGATATATCTTCACAAACTTGATGAACTTATTCTCCTTGCATCAGTGGATCCCAAAACTGTTATTGTTATGTTGGATGCTAGTATAAAAAACCAAGTCACTATATTCATTGCTTATATTCATATCCATAATACTTCTAGCATCAAGACAATCCACTATATTATTAATGTTACTTTCACTAAAGCCAAATTATTTGCGATTAGATGTGGTTTAAATCAGACCATACAATTAACCAACATTGAATATATTATTGTCATCATTGATTCTATACATGCAGCAAAAATTGACTCTTCCATTCATCTGTATTAGGTTCAGACTTTGTCTATCTTTAAGGAACTTAGAAAGTTTTTTATAAGAAACTACCATAATTTTATCAAATTCTAGGACTGCACAAGTTAATAAATAACTATAAAAACTTTGTTAAATAGTTAAATAAATTTATACAATTAAACTTATATTAAAAAGTATTTATTAAACTGTTTTTAATAATATATAATATATTTTATAGCAATAAATATTTATAGTGATATAAGTATATTATAATAGAAATAGCTTATATACTATTATATATATATATATTTAAAGATTAAATCTTAGACTTAATAACATTATTTATTATTAATTTTTATTATTAATATTTATATTGAATTTCTTTTAAACTTTTAAAAGTATATTTAAGATTTAGATATTACAAAATAAAATAGTTTATTTTATAACATTAGTTTTATTAAAAGTAAACTTTAAAGTAAATTAGTTATAGTATATATAAATTATAGTTTGTAATATATGAGATAAATTAGTTTGTAATAGAAACTTTATTAAGTTATTTTATATTATTTAATATAAAAGTATGTTTTTTATTTATTTTTAAAATTTAAATTATAATAATATAAAATAAATCTATATTAAAAAAGTATAAGTAAACTAAAATAAATTAAATATGTTTATAAAAAGAATAATTTTAATTTTAATTTTTTTAAAATTAACAATTTATTTAGTGAATATGTCATCTGTTTCTACTTCTAAAGCTTTTGTTCAATTATTAACTAATATGGATTTGGACATTGATATAGCTGCTCCAAAAGGAAGGTCATCATCTCACTAAAGTTACAACTCAAGAAAATCTTCTGTATTGTTCACTGCTTTATCAGTCCTATATCACAAAAGAATAGAATGTCAAAGTTGAAGTGAGCAGGTTAAGGTCTCTTTGGCAGTATCAGATAATTCAGAATAAAGAACTAATCCAGATATTCAAGAACCCAACAATAGCTATCTGGTTGAAAATCAATATGTAATCAGTAAGGCTCTGGCCCTAAATAATATGCCTACTTTGCATGTCAAATATAAAATAATGGTCCTATTAGAAACTAACATGCAGTTTACACATTATAAAGTCCTATTGTCTTATGATATTAATTGGCCTACAAAACCTAACACTTGGAATAGTGAGGCCCACTCCATCTCTATCTTTGGTACCATAGAATTTATGGCAATTGATACCAAAAATATCTATACCTCTTTATTATACATAGCTAATTTTATCAGATTTAGGAAGGTCAATACTGGTGCAATCAATAGAGTTTAGGAACTTAAGGAATTTGGTGATGCCACTTTCAACTTTATCTCTTTTATATATGAAGCAAACTGGAACACTATTTATTCTGATGAGAATAACAATTATTTTAGAAGCAGAATTATAAACAAGTTTACCCCTAAGATCCAAAAACCTACAAAGTTGTTGAAATTAGGTTCTTCTAAGGACAAGCAGGCAAAAATTGTTAGAATCTCTTCCCCCATTCCAGCACACCCTCCTAAGGAAATATTGGAGAAATCAAGATTTTTTGATAAGAAAGGTAAAAAACCCATAAGTACAAACAAAGTCCCTTAAAAATTGTTATATGCTCAAGTAGTAGGTCTAAGTGTATCTGACATTTTGAAACTAAGAGATAATTATCCTAACCTGCTAGCCAAGAAAATCAAAAGCATTCAAAAGATCATTGATGACTCTAGTAAGACCAAACCCTGAATTAAGATGACCATTAGAAGTCCCTCACAGAAACAAATCATTATTTCTATGGATAAAAAGAATAGTGACAAATTTATAAGTTCTGCTAATGTCTTTTTTTTTTTAAGTCAACAATTTATTACATGGGGTATGATGGCAGTCCATGCCTACAAGAGGAATTATGTACAGAGTATCAATACCCTAATCTTTTTTATGCAGTTACCCAACATAAAGGATTACTAAGAAATTGAACCCATAACCTCAAGTAGGTTTGAGGTAGATATAATACACATAGATGGGGGGCTCTTCCATTATGCCATCTCTCCTTTGTTCTACTAGTGTTTATATCACTAACATTAATAGGGCTTTTAAAAATATTAAATTAGATATTTTGGCAGACTATGTCTGAAGAAAATCTACAGACATCATCACTGTTACTAACAAAGTGGCCTTGCCTTCTGATCTTCAAACTATAGAAAATATCGTTAAAAACATGGAAAATATCAACTTTGATGATATTGAAACTCCCCAACTTCCTTAGTCAAAATCTTACTTGAAAATAACAGGCATTCCTTTTTTTATCAAAAACACTAACATTCCTATTTTAGCAGACTTTGTTAAAACAGCTATCAAGTCCAATCACATCTTCAACAATTTATTACTTGTCTCAAAACTACAAGTCATCAAAGCATCTCCAAAATCCAACATAGCAATTGTCTAAATCAATATATAGAATGCTCAAAGTAGGTTTAAAGCGAAAAATCTCATTAACAGTTCCTTCAATATTAGTAACCATATTGCAACTGTACAAGGTACTAATATGAATTCTGGCATTCTATAATATAAGAACTGCTGGAAGTGGGGTCACTCAACATTCTCATGTCATGCTCAAGGTTCAAGATGTGTCAAATATAATAAATTATATAAAAGTGAACATTATCGACAATTTGTATAGTGCTGCAAAGCAAACTACAAGACTAATCCACCTAAGCTCAAAACAAAACAAGAGAAACCATATCCTCATTCATTTAAATGTACTAATTATAAAGGGAATCATCAAGTGGGTTCCATTCTCTATCCCTTCTAGAAGCATCACTTCAATAGAGAATAGCATGCTACAAAATATTAGGAAATCAGAAACAATAAGGTCAAATCAATCTGCTCAGCTATGAGCAAAGTACAAGTACGATTATAATGTCAGAATTGTGAATGATAAACTTAGTTTTACTTTATTTTCTTTCTCTGATTTTTCCTTTATTTTGTTTTGAGTTTCTATTTTCTTTTTTTCTTTATTTAAACTTAGGTGAAGAAGACAAAACATGATGTCACATGCCACAGTCATGGTCACATTAGTCACATGGTCACACGACATGATGGAACAATATAGAAGGTTCTAGAGATGGTAATGTTATATAGCATGGTTAACATATGTCAACCTCAAGGTGAACACATGATTATTAGGGTAAAGCTAAAGAAGTGTAGCATGGACTATCAGTAGTTTGTGTATAAGATAGATGTTTTGTACTTAGGAATTTTATTAAGTTCTCTTGTGTTACCCAATACAAGAGTATGTCTTTTGTCTAACTCAAAGCTTACCATCCTCAATCAAAGAGTAATACTGCCTTTTAGTCAAGAAGAGTTGCTAGACCCTAAGCATAAGGAGTATACTAGTCAGGCAGGAAAAGCCTAGCTGTTTGATTATGTCAAAGTCTACTGACATACTTCAAATGTATTACCTTGTGTGGACATGATAATAATTTTCTTGTATTAACCTTGTGCTACAGATCTCCTTGTGATCTGTTTATGTAGAGGAACAGCAGCTATTCTTAAAATACTGCTTAGAGTAGAATGGTCTTTTTAGACCAAAATCGCAATATAAGTTTGTAGTTAGAAGAAGTAGTTAGTAGGATATGTAGGCAAGACAAGAAGAGAGCCTACTATTATATACTGAGATTTCTTCTTTGGAGTATGAATTAGAAAGCAAAACTTGCACAGGTTCCACTCTTTCTTTATATATATTATCACCACCCACACTACTACTACTATCATTATCACCATTATCAACTTTACTCCCTTCTTTTTGTAAAATGAGTTAATCCAACTATCCAGCCATTATAAGGCAACTTTAAGAGCAAATCGCAGCATTAATGATACAAGTAGGAGAAGATGGAGCAGGAGAGACAACAAGTATAGAGGTGGCAAGGCCACAGGTGTTTGATAGGACCCCATCAAAGATCTCAGGTTTTGTGACAGCATACAAGTTATATATAAGAATAAAAATAAGAGAGGTGACAGTTAAAGAGCAAATTCAGTGGGTGCTATTGTATATGCAGGGAGGATTGGTAGATATATGGAAAGAAAATATGCTAGAGGACTTGGAAGAAGGATTACTGGAATATGAGACAGTAGAAGAATTCTTAGCAGATATAAGAAAGGAATTCAGAGGAGGAGATGAAGAGGCAGTAAAAGTAGCAGAACTGAAGAGATTAGAGCAGGAAGGAAAGATGATAGAGGAGTTCATACAAGAATTCCAAAGAGTAGCTAGGGGTAATGGGTATGAAGAAAGACTGTTGATGGAAGAGTTCAAAAAAGAGATAAGTGAAGCAATTAGGAGAAAGCTAATGGAGGCAGAAAGGCCTCTAACAAGTATTGAACAGTAGTATGAATGTACCACTAATTTAGATAGACACTGGAGAGAGAGCAAGAGAAAAGAAGAGAGACTGAAGGGAAGATGGAAACAGGTGGCATCAGCCCCTAGACAATAAGAAACACAATGGCAACAAGTGCCATGATCTCAAGTGTAGCAAAGAAGGCAGAAAGTGCCTCAACAGCAGGTTCAAATGGGACTGGCTCCAATGGAGGGAGTGAAGAGAATGAATGCAGTGATGGCACACCCTCAACAGAGGGAAGGGTTTGCACAAAGAAACCTATATATCATGGAAGTGGATAGGAGTAATAGGAATTATAGTTGTGAAGTTTTTTAACACTTAGCAAGGAACTATAGGAATAGAGGGAATAGAATTGGAAAGGGAAGAAGACTAGAATACAGTGGCAATAGAGACAATGGAAGAAACAGACAACAGAATTTAAATGGGGAGTGAGATCTAATACTTCTTGATTAAAGCTTGATAATAATAGGTATACAATACTCTTTAGAGTAATGGATATATATCTTGCTGTAACCTGAATAAGAAGGAACAACTAAAAGAAGTAACAGTTAAGATTAGTTTGGAAAGGATAGATATGCAGGAAGGAATTACAGTAGAAGCATTATTAGATAGTAGTGCAACAGGGCTGGTAATGAGTTCAGAGTTCATGAAGAAGCAGGAATTTAAGTTGAAGAAGATCAACAGGCCCATATATATAAGAAATATGAATGGCTCTTTCAATAAGGAAGGACCAATTGAGTATATGGTAGAAGTTAACATTTACTACCAAGGGTACAGAGAGAAAATGAAGATAAATGTGATCAGAGAGCAGAAGTGGAGTGTTATTTTGGGAATGCCATAGTTTACTCGCTATAACCCAGAAATTGACTGGAAGATAGGCAAAGTCAAGATGATGAGATATCCAGAGGAGTGTGGTAAGCAGTAAAGACTGAAGCAGGGTAAGTCAGGGTAGCAAAATCAGAAAGAGGAAGAGAAGAAAAAAGAAAAAAGTAAGAAATGAGAGGGAAAAGAAGAAGAAAAAAAAGCAGAAGAGAAAGAAGATAATAGATATAAAGAAGATAGCTGAAGAGTGAGAGATTTGGAACGAGAAGGAAGAAGCAGCAAGGTCTGAAGAAAAGACAAGAAGGTTGGTATCAAAACAATTCTACAAGTGGATTAAGGTCTTTAGAAAGAAAGCGAGTGAGAGGATGCTGACAAAGAAGATATGGGACTATGCAATAGAATTGAAAGAAGGATTTATACTGAGAAAAGGGAAGGTGTATCTGTTGTCGAAAGGGAAGAGATACATGAGTTCATAAAGGAACAATTGAGGAAAGATTATATTAAGCCCTCAAAGTTATCTCAAATGGCACCATTATTTTTTATAAAAAAGAAGGATGGAAAAAGAAGGATAGTACAAGACTATTGATATCTCAATGAGTGGACAATAAAAAACAATTACCCATTACCACTTATTTCAGATATAATCAAGAATATTGGGACTAAGAAAATATTTACAAAAATAAATTTGAGATAGAGATATAACAATGTGAGGATAAAGGAGGGAAATGAATGGAAGGCAGCTTTCATGACCCCAGAAGGATCTTTTGAACCCATGGTTATGTTTTTTGAATCAACGAATTTACTGGCCATGTTTCAGGCTATGATGAATGAGTTGCTAAGAGATTTGATAAATATAGTGAAAATTGGAAGCTTTATTGATGATATTATGGTGGGAATGGAAATAGAGGAAGATCATGATGAGTTGGTAGAAGAAATACTGAAGAGGTTAGAAGAAAATGATTTATATGTAAAACTGGAGAAGTATAAGTGGAAGGTGAGGGAAGTGGACTTTTTAGGAGTAGTATTGGGACTAGAAGGAATAAAAATAGAGGAAGTAAAGGTAAAGGTGGTACTAGATTGGCCAGTACCTAAATCAGTGAAAGACATACAAAAGTTTCTAGGGCTGGCTAATTATTATTGGAGATTTATTGAGGGGTTTACAAAGGTAGTAAGACTGTTACATAAGTTGACAAGGAAGGAATAGAAGTGGGACTGGAGAATCAGGCAAGAAGAGTCATTTAAGGCATTAAAGAAACAGTTTACCATAGAACCAATTCTAGTTATTCCAGACTTAGATAAGAAAATGAGGATGAAAGTGGATGCATTGGATTATACAACAGGAGGTGTATTATCTATGGAGTATGAGGACAGGAAATGGAGACAAGTAGCATATTTATCAAAATCATTGAATGAAATGGAGAGAAATTATAAAATACATGATAAAGAGATATTGGCAGTAATTAGAGGTTTAGAAAATTAGAGGCATTTATTAGAAGGTGTTAAATTCAAATTTGAGATATAGATGGATTACAAGAATTTGGAATATTTCATGAAGGCATAGAAGTTGAACCAACAACAAGCAAGATGAGGCAAAAAAATGCTTCTTTTTCTCATACCACTATCTTACATAGTAGCACCTAACAGAGAATTAGCAAATAAACCATTTTTCAGTTCCTCTACTAATTCTTTTCCTTCTCAAACCAACACTTTACCAACTGTGGATCTATTCAACAACACAGGGATGGACTTTCTAAAAGAACAAACTCCTGACAACAATGACAAGGTGAGAGGTAGAAAGCTCTTACATAGTTTAAACAGCTCTAAGGACAATTCAATGCTCTCTATAGCTTCTTCAAGGCCATATCATGAAAAAATAGAGCAGAGCAATGATATGGATGTTAACAACAACAACAACTCTCTCTCTGAGTTGTCCTATGAAGCATCTCAAGAGAGAGAAATTTGTCTCAGGATGGTGGCTGAAAACTGAGAAGACATATTGCCCTCACAAGGCAAACTCACCAATGACAGCCATTTTCAACATGTTCCTGAAAAGAACCCTAACTCAACCCATATACAAGGTTCGACTGTGCAAAATGAGGAGAGTGTATTTTCAACATACCTCTTCCATATGATCTAGATGCGTCCGCTGACCCCAAAATTTGGGATGGTAACTTTCATCTGGTTTCTCTCCATGGTTCAATTGAATATCTTGTATCTGATGTCAAGAATATCAAGAACTCTCTGAAATTCATGACAAAATATATTACTAATAAGAAAATAGATTCTTCAAAGGCTAACGACTTAGAGGATTTCAAAGATATTGGAGAGGTGGTCTGGAATTTTATTTCCTCTGTCTATGAAGCTAACTGGGATGTACTGTCTACAGACGACAACTCCATATCGTTAAGGAGAAAAATCACATTCAAATTTACCTACAGGATGCAATTGACTCCCTAGAGAGCTAATAAGGAAAACAAAGGACCATTCCTGGCTAGTATCAAAAGGCTTCCCCCTCCCATCCTGGCCAAATCTCTAAGTTTTTCAAGAGTAACAAAATGGACAACTTGGTATCAAACAAAACCAAGTCTTACACTTAGGCCTCCAAACAGAATGCTAGCACAGCTGACATAATCAAGATCAAAGAAACATTTCCTTCCATGAGTGTGAAAGAAATTGACCAAATCAACAACATTGTTAGAGAACCTTTCAAGTCTAAGCCTCATATTCAAATGACAACTAAAGGTCCTTCTAGGAAACAAGTAATTATCCCAATGGTAAAGGATAACATCGACAAGTTTATGAAGAATTCTTCGATTTATGTGACTAATCTCAACAGGAATCTGAGAAACACTATATCTAAAGTTTTGGTCGACTTCATTCACTCTGACCTGCTTGGAATAATAGTGGTTATAAACAAAGTATTGCTCAATTCTGATCTTTTAATTATTGAAAAGTACATAAAAAATTTGGAAAACATTGACTCTACCCAGATCAAATCTCCTCGATTACTGCAATCTAAGTCCTATCTCAAAATCATAGGTATTCCATACTATCCTTATGGAAGCTGCAATTCACAAGAACACCTCTTATTAAATGACGTAGAAGCTATCATCAAGCAAAACCAAATCTTCAACAATATTACTCTCACATCCAAACCACAGGTGATTAAAGTGTCTCCCAAATCAGATATAGTGATTGTGTGGATTGATATATAGGATGCTCAGAACGGTTTTAAGGCTAAAGGCCTTATAAATCGATGTTTCAATGTCGGAAGGTTTATTATGATGGTTAAAATGGCTAACGCAAACCCTGGTATCCCTTAGTGTAAAAACTGTTGGAAATGGGGCCATTCGACTTTCTCTTGCAGGATTCAGGGCTCAAAATGTGTAAAGTGTGATGGACCTCACAAGTTGGAGAACCATCATGAATTTAGCTGGTGCTGCAAAGCCAATGACAGAATCAACCCTCTATACCTCGAAACCAAAAAAGGTGAAATATGTCTGCATACTTTTAAATGCACCAATTGTCGAGGAGAGCATCAGGCGGACTCAATAACAAGTCCGTTCTGAAAGAACTGTTTCAACAGAGAGTAGTATCAAAAGAAGTATTCAGAGATCTGTGAAAACAGGGTCAAGTCAATTTATTTGGTTGGGAACAAGAATACTAAACAATGATTGTGAACAAACTTAATATTTTTTCCCAGAATATTCGCAAGAATGCCTTAATTATCAACTCCATTCTCGAGACTCATAGTCGCTTCGATATCATCCTCATTCAAGAACCACCTTGGTCCATTATTCGATCGATTCTAAGTTCAGCATCTAGTGAAGGAGAAGTTCTAGTTGGGTCTCCTCACTACCATAACTGGCTTTCTTTCACTAGATCTTCTACCACTCAGTTGAACTACCCGAGAGTTCTAGCCTATATAAATATTCATCTTTCTTCTCTTCAGTTTTTCCTTTACAGAGATATTATTAACCACAGAGACATTTTTTTAATTTCTTTCTTCTCTAACAATGTCTGTTTTTTCATCATGAACATTTATTCTGATGCTTTTGATTCCACCTTAAAGTATCTCAAGGATACTGAGGTGAATATTAACAATTTAATCATTATGACAGATGATTTCAACATTAGAGATAGCCTATGGGACCCCTCTTTTTCTCACCATTCCTCTATTAGCAATGATCTCTTTATTCTAGCAGATTCATTTAACTTAGACCTCTTGACTCCTACTAATCCTATTGTCAAGGTCATTGACAGTGGACTTTATTTTATTTTTCTTTCTCATTTTATTTTACTTTTCTATTTTTAGAACAACTTGGGTTAGGGTTTATCAGTCACACTGTCACAAGTTGATGGCAAAGTTACAAGACTGATCACGAGATGTGGGAGAATGGAGTAAAAGGTTTTGGAATAAAGTGATGTCATAACAACATAGACAACACATGTTGGCCTCATGTCATACACATGGTCATTTAGGGTAGGGTGCACAGTAGTAAGCATGGACCATGAGTAGTAGTATATAAGGTAGACTACTTTGTACTAGGAACTCTATCGAGT